>Ga0206933_1010_pt1 | contig 59223 bp, 46 predicted proteins | sample Alteio_BWOrgHeat_15_FD_152937 | JGI IMG/M metagenome (GOLD analysis project Ga0206933, IMG submission 152937) | Enriched cells from forest soil in Barre Woods Harvard Forest LTER site, Petersham, Massachusetts, United States -... | ecosystem: Environmental > Terrestrial > Soil > Temperate forest >... | reverse complement strand
GCTCCGGATCAGTTTCTTTCAGCAGGATGTCGTACCCCGGCGAGCCGTCCGGCATCTTCTCAAACTCGAAGTTGTGATTGTGATACGTGTACTGCAGCCCCGCAGCCTTGGCCTTGCGTCCCACCTCGTTCATCAGCGCGGCTGTCTTCTTGAATCCATCAAGCCCAAGCGGCGGCAGTTCAGGCATCGTGACTTTCCCACCGTTCATCGCCTCTTTCGCAGCCTTCATAAACTCCGGCGAGAACTCGCGCAGAATAGAACTCACCGTGTAATGCGCCCCAAGCGTATGCGCATCTTCAAAGGCAGGCCCAAGGTCTGGCGCAGTCAAAGGCAAATGAACGCTCGGGCAAGTCAGCCCCGCCGCATCGAATAACGTCCGCTGTTCTTTCGCTGAAAGCTTCGGCATGGGGCTCGTCTCCACTTCGCGATACCCCATCGCCTTCAACTGTTTCAGCGTGCCTGCCGGATCATCCGCATACGGCTTGCTCACCGAATAGAGCTGAATCCCGATCGGCAGCCCCACCGGACTAGCTGAGACCCGATGCAGCATCACCGTGCTGCCTGCAGCCGCAGCAGTTGCGCCGCCCGCAATAGCGATAAATCGCCGCCTTGAAATTGGAGAAGCCATCCATCCCCCTCAAATAAATTCGATCAAAGTCCTGAAGTTAGGGAGCGCTCTGCGGAGCAAGCTCGCCATCAGTCGCATCCATGGTCTTTTTTCGCTCTGAAAACGTAACGAGAAACAGCAGCAGAATCACCGCCGCCCCGACTGCCGGCACCAGCCAGATCGCCGGCCAGTTATGCGTCGTGGCCCCAGCCGCATAATGTTCAACGACTGCGCCCGAGATCCACGACCCAACAAACATCCCCGCGCCATATGTGAGGAAAGTGATCAGCCCCTGCGCCGCCGCACGCAGTGCCTTCGATGCCTTGCGATCGATATAAATCTGCCCTGTCACAAAGAAGAAGTCATAGCAGATGCCATGCAACAGAATCCCTGCCCACAGCATCCAGACTCGCGAATCCGGATTTCCATACGCAAAAAAGAGATAGCGCAGAGTCCACGCACTCATGCCCGCCACCAGCATGTACTTCACACCCAGCCGCCGGAAAAACCACGGGATCAGCAGCATGCACAACAGTTCTGAGATCTGCCCGCCCGTCATCTTGCCCGCGGCATTCGTGACTCCAATCTCATTCAGAAAAGGATTGGTGAACGCGTAGTAGAACTGCAGCGGAATGCAGATCAGAAACGAGGCAATCGCAAACACAGCCATTGACCGCTCGCCCAGCAGCTTCACCGCCTCCAGCGGAAAAACCGAAGCCAGTCCCGTCGTTCCCTCGGCCATGCGCAGCGGCGGCGTATGCGGCAGCGTCAGGCAATAGAGCCCCATCAATACCGAACAGGCCGCCGCAATCTCCATCGGCACTGCTGTCGATTCAATTCGCAAATGGCCGACCAACAGCCCGGCCACAATCCACCCCGCCGTACCCAGCACGCGAATCGGCCCGAACTGCGTCTGCGGGTCCTGCATCTGCCGAAAGGCCAGCGAGTTCGTCAGCGCCATCGTCGGCATGTAGAAGAGGCAATACAGCAGCACCAGCGAATACAGCGGCGTAAACTCCGTCTGCCGCGAAGCCAGGTACAGCACCACCCCCCCCAGCCCATGCAGCAGCGCCAGCAGCCTCTGCGTTGCAAAGAAGCGATCCGCCACCAGTCCTACAAAGAACGGCGAAACCATCGCCCCGATCGCCGTCGCTCCAGCAGCCACCCCGGCCTGCGTTCCGGAGAAATGCAGCGTCTGTGAAAGCCAGGTAGTAAAGGTCACATACCAGCCGCCCCAGATGAAGTACTCCAGGAACATCATCAGGCCCAGCCGGCCCCTCATGGTCAGATTCATTCGTCTCCGCTCGCGTCTTCGTTAGCTGCAAGCCAAGATATACCAATCGCCCTGCCTTCCGTAACCCGCCCCGAAGACCGCCATCGCATCTACATTGAATCGTTTGACATATGCCGCCGCACTTCCTAATCTCAAGACATGGAAATGGTCCCCATCACCGCTGAAAGAATGGCCCAGCTCGAAGAGTATGCACATCGCCGCGGCCAGGACACAGCCGCCGCCCTCGATCTCGCCCTCGCCGAGTACCTCGCATGGGAGCGTCGCGACTTCCAGGAAGCAGTCCAAGGCATCCAGGAGGGCTATAGCGACCTGAAAGCCGATCGCACACAGCCGGTCGATGAGATGTTCGAGGAACTGCGCGATAAGCATGGCCGCCGTCAGCACTTGAGCACCACATAGGCGATTTGCTCGCCATCTTTTTCTGAATTGCGAACTCTCCCCGCATACTGCAATCATCCCAGCAACCGCCGAAGGGAGATCTCGCCGATGCCAACACGCGCATCCCGCTGCGCGCTGATCCTTGTCCTCTGCCTGTTCTGCGGATGCCACCTGACCGGCCCGCCATGGAGCCCCCCTCCAGGCCACCTCACCCTCAACCTCTGGCCCCATCGCGCACCGGGCGCCCCATTCATCGCGCTCCCTGAAGCAAACCGGACCACGCCCCAGGACGAGCTCGTTGCAGGCAAACCCGTCGTTCGGCTACATCACGTCACCACGCCCACCCTCACGCTGTACACACCCGCAGCCAACAACACCGGAGCAGCCATAGTCGTCATGCCCGGCGGTGGCTATCAGTTTCTGGTTCCCGACCTCGAAGGCACTGAGGTCTGCGACTGGGTAAGTTCCGTGGGTATCAACTGCATTCTGCTCAAATACCGTGTCCCCAGAAGCGGCCCCTACCCCACCTACTCCGCCGCATTGCAGGACGCGCAGCGGACCATGGGTATCGTCCGCAGTCACGCAGTGGAGTGGCACATCGACCCGCACCGTGTCGGCGTTCTCGGATTCTCCGCGGCGGCCAATCTGGCCGCTGCGCTCGGCTCCCACTTCGACCGGCGGCTCTATGATCCAGTTGACGCAGCAGACAACCTCTCATGCCGCCCTGATTTCACCATTCTCATGTACCCCGGCTATATGACCGTCAAAGACCAATCCGCCCTGCCCAATCCTGACGCGCTCCCTATCGCCACAACCCCGCCCACGCTCATCGTGCAGGCAGAAGACGATCGAATCGGCGTCGAAAACTCGATCACTGCATTCCTCGCACTGAAACGAGCCGGAGTTCCCACAGAACTGCACATCTACGCAGAGGGAGGACACGGCTACGGCCTGCGTCCCACCGGTCTGCCCGTCTCCACCTGGCCATATATGGTGGAAACGTGGCTGCATACCATCCATATCCTGCAATAAATCATCACGTTACCAGTGGCTCTTGCCTCATCCGCCCGCCTGCTGCAATCATCGCTTGCGATACCGACAAAGGACACCTGCCCATGCGAACCCGCTCCCTGTCTCTTGCGCTTGCGCTCACTGCATCTCTCGCTGGGGCCTGCTTTGCGCAGAAACCAGCATGGGAACCCGCTCCCGCCCACACCACCATTAAGCTCTGGCCCAATGGCGCTCCCGGCGGCCCTACCAGTCCCGGCCCTGAAGTGGACACCACCTCCGCCAAGGACAATCTCATCGCAGGAAAGCCGCTTATCCGCCTCGGCAACGTCAACGATCCCACGCTGACGCTCTACTCGCCCAAGGGCAAGAGCACCGGCGCAGCCGTCGTAGTCTTCCCCGGCGGCGGTTACCGCATTCTCGCCATCGATCTCGAAGGCACTGAAGTCTGCGACTGGCTCAACGGCGCAGGTATAACCTGTATCCTCGTGAAATACCGCGTCCCCGGCGCCGACCAGAAGAACCCGAGCACCGGCCCCTACCCCAAATCATCCGCCGCTCTACAGGACGCGCAGCGAGCCGTAGGCATCGTCCGGGCCCACGCCACTGAATGGCACATCGACTCCAAACGCATCGGCGTCCTCGGCTTCTCCGCCGGCGGACATCTCTCCGCCGCACTCAGCACCCATTACGACAAGCGCCTCTACGACGCAGTAGACGCCGCCGATCAGCTCTCCTGCCGTCCCGACTTCGCAGTTGTGGTCTATCCCGGCTACCTCGCCGATGCCGAACACACCATGCTCGACGATCTCGACCTGCATCCCACCGAAAAGACCCCGCCAACCTTCATCGTTCAGGCAGAAGACGACCCCGTCCACATCGAGAACTCAACCACATGGTTCCTCGCCCTCAAGCAGGCAAAGGTACCCGCAGAACTGCACATCTACGCCGAGGGAGGCCACGGCTACGGCTTGCGCCGCACGGCGCTTCCCGTCACCACGTGGCCTCAGGCCGTAGAGGTCTGGCTGCGCACCATTCACATCCTGTCTTGAGCCCGGCTCTGTCACGCTGGCCACTTCCAGCAATCTATCCGTAGGCCTCTACAAGAAGAAACCCGCTCAGTCCGGTCGGACTGTGCGGGGTTTTAATCTGCGACGGCTTAACCTACGAAGGATCAACCACCAGCTCATCCGCCAGCTTGAAGTGCACAACCGTCTCCGCCGGAATCACCAGGTCCTTGTTTCCCGTAAACGCAGCGCCCGCCGTTCCCGCGCCTGCTCCAGCCAGCCCGCCAATCAGCAGCCCAGTCCCGCCTGAAGCCACACCGCCAATCAACATGCCCAGCCCGCTTCCGCCGCCAATCATCGCCGCTGTGCGCTTGCCTTTGCCCTTCTTGTGCTCACGCAGATCGGCCGTCTCCAGCGGATACTCCTTGTCATTCAGCGTCAGCGAAGTAAGCCGCAGCTCCAGGTTCGCCGCGCCCTTGAAGTGCCCGCGCCCCTTCGCCGCAACCACCTTGCCCGACACCCGTGCTCCCTTGGGAATCACCACATTCCCACCATCATCCGCAATCGGCTCGACAAACTCACCCGTAAAGGTGTCTCCTGCCTTGCTTCCTTTCGCGCTTAGCCGCTGATCAACGCGAATCGCCAGCGTCGTCCCTGCTGCCACATGTACCTGCGGCGGTGGTGGAGGCGGCGGCACCGGTTGCACCACGGGCGGCTGATTCGGCGCAGGAGCAGGCGCGCCGTTCGCATCCGCTGTAGTAGGCTTCGGCGTTACAGTAGTCGTCACTGCCTGCGCGCTCTGCCCAGTCTGTGGCGGCTGGACCACTGTCGTTACCGTATTTCCATCCTTGTCCGTCGAGACAATCTGCTGAGCCTGCCCCGTACTCGTGGCCTGCTGCTTTGCCTGCTCCAGAGCCTTATCCTGCTTTGACTTGCATCCCGGCATCACCACACCCAGTGAAACCGCAAGCACCACCGGCGAAACCCGCCGGAAAAATAGAGAAGTATTCATCTAGAACCTCTTTCTTTCTCTCTGCGAATCTATTTCGCACAGCTAACTCATTTTTCCTCTCATGAACAAGGCGGTCTGTCCACAATCGCACACCGCCGCCGCATGCAGGTCCCGCATCTGCCCTTGTACTATGGCCGGTAAAGGTACTATGGCCGGTAAAGGTTTTCCAAAGGATCGCTATGCGCAAGCTGCCCGCCCAACTTCTTCCCATTTTGCCGCTCATCGCCTTTGCTCATATTGCGCTTGTCCCGCAAAGCCGCGCCCAGAACACATCGACGCCGCTGCCCACCATCCTCTACGGCGCCGCCTACTACAACGAGTACATGCCCTCGGAAGGAGAACCAGCCCTCCGCGCAGAGCGCCTCGCCAAAGATGTCGCCCTCATGAAGGCCGCGGGCATCAACGTCGTCCGCATGGGCGAGTCCACATGGAGCCTCTGGGAGCCCGAAGACGGCCACTTCGAATACGCATGGATGGACCAAATCGTTAAAGCCATGGGCGACGCCGGCATCAAGGTCATCATGGGCACCCCCACCTACTCCATCCCCACCTGGATGGCCCACGCCCATCCCGAGGTCCTCGCCCGATATCAGGGCGCTGACGCCAACACCACCTATGGCATGCGCCAGAACATGGACACCGACAACGCCACTTACCGCATGTACGCCAAGCGGATCATCATCAACCTCGCGAAACACTACCGCGATAATCCCACCGTCATAGGCTGGCAGCTCGACAATGAAACAGGCTCCTACGGCGCATTTAATGACGATGTCTTCTCCGGCTTCGTCAACCACCTCAAGCAGAAGTTCGGCACCACCGACGCTCTCAACAAAGCATGGTTCCTCAACTATTGGGGGCAGGACGTTAACGGCTGGCAAAACATGCCCATCCGCGACCGCGCCACCAGCACCAGCTACAAACTTGAGTGGTCGCGGTGGGAGCAGATGCGCGTCTCCGAATTCATCGCCTGGCAGGCCGATCTCGTGCGCCAGAACCGCCGTCCCGATCAGTTCATCACCCATGACTACGGCGGCATGATGAAGCTCGACGTCAATGAAGTCACCAAGGCCGCCCCGCTCGACATCATCGCCAACAACATCTACCACGGCACCCAGGACCACATGGACGGCGCCTGGCAGACCGAGCAGAGCGACTTCTCCCGCTCGCTCAAGCGCGACAACTTCCTCATCACCGAGACCAACGCGCAGACGCTCGAGTGGGACTCAGCCGCGCAGTTCCCGCCCTACGACGGCCAGATGCGCCTCGATGTCTACAACTACCTCGCCAGCGGCGCCAACATGGTCGAGTACTGGCACTGGCACTCCATCCACGCCGGTCAGGAGACCTACTGGAAAGGCGTCCTCTCCCACGACCTCGAACCCAACCGCGCCTACGCCGAAGTTTCAAAGACCGCCCACGAACTGCAGAAGATCGGCCCCCAGCTTGTCGACCTCAAGATCAACAACAAAGTCGCCATTCTCTACAGCGTCGACTCAGCCAACGGCCTCAGCTTCATGCCCTTCGAGCGTGGCTTCGGCGGCGGCTGGACGCCCGGCAAACCCGGCGACAGCTACTCCGCTCTCGTAGTCCAGCTCCATCGCGCCCTTTACGACGCCAACGTCGGCGTAGACTTCGTCTTCCCAGAAACCAAAGACTTCTCCCAGTACAAACTCCTCATCGTCCCTGCCCTCTATGTCGCCGACGACGCACTGCTCACTAAGATCAGCGACTACGTCAAAGCGGGCGGCCACGTTCTCATGACCTTCAAGAGCGGCTTCACCAACGAGAACGATGCCGTACGCTGGCAGCGCGCCCCCGGCCCACTCCGCGAAGCAGCAGGCTTCAACTATCAGGAGTTCTCCAATCTCGAAAAGCCGCTGGCCCTCAAAGGCGACCCATATCACGCCGGAGAAGAAAACAAAGTCAGCGCATGGGCCGAATTCCTCCAGCTTGAACATGCTGAAGCTCTCGCCACCTACGACCATCCATTCTTCGGAAAGTGGCCAGCCATCACCCGCAACCGCTACGGCTCCGGCGAGTTCGTCTACGAGGGCACCAAGCTCTCCGACACACTACAGGACAAGATCATCCTCGACTCCCTCAAGAACGCTGGCCTCACGAGCCCCGACCAACAGCTACCAGCGTCCGTGCATGTAAAACACGGCACCAACCGCACAGGCAAACAACTTCACTACTATATGAATTTCTCCAGCGAACCAAAATCCGTCACGTATCCCTACGCCGTAGGCAGCGACCTGCTCACCAACGCAGCAGTAGCCCCCAACCAGACCCTGACCCTGAAACCCTGGGACCTCGCAATCATCGAAGAACGATAGGAGCGTTCGGGGGGCCAACGACGGTGGTGTCTACCCACGACTTGTAACCCTCGGATAGCCCCATCTCCCCCAACACCTTCCGCATATAAGCAAAGCTCGTCATCATTCCCGGCAGCGGATCGTCATCATGAATCTCATACTCCAGGTCCACAAAGCCCTTATACCCAATTGAATTGAGCGCCTCAAAGATCGCCTTCACCGGCATCTTCCCCTCGCCCACCGCCACCTGGCTCTCCTTCACCTTCATATCCGCCAGGTCCTTCATGTGCAGGTCGTACAACCGCGGCCCCGCCTTGTGAATCGCCTCGACCGGGTCCGTCCCTGACCGCGCCGTGTGCCCCACATCGATGCACAATCCAATCCGCTTATCCATCGGCTCAATGACCTTCAGAATGTCCAGCGGCGATGGCCACTCCTTATCCTCCGGCCCATGGTTGTGAATCGCGATTCGCATGTCGTACTGCTTCACAAATCGCTCCACGATCGGCAGCGCCTCGTGTGTCGGACTGCCTACGATCAGCGACAGTCCGGCCCGCTTCACATAATCAAACTTCTGTTTAACATCAGCCTCGTCTGCCTTCGCAAAATAGATGACTCCGGCACTCGTTAGCTGCAGCCCTGCGGCCTTGTACGCTGCCACAGCAGCGTCGGTCGCCTCCGGCGAAGTCGAAGGCAGATGATCGTTCACATCCTTGGCGTTGAGGTAGGGCGTCTTCAACTGCTTCATGAACTCGATCACATGCGCCCGGTCGAACTTGTGAAACGAATAGCTTGCCACTCCCAGCCGAAGCTGCGGCTTCCCGGCAAAGCCAAACGCCCGTGTCGAAAGCGCGCATGCAGCCGCGCCCAGCACGGCACCATCGCGCAGGAAACTTCTGCGGTTCGTTACACTCGTCGTCGTTGCATTCATCATGCGCCGGATACTAAACTGGCTCCGCTAAACGTGTCTACCCATAGTGCCGCATCCACTGGGCAGAAGTCCGCGAAGCCACCAGGAGAACTAAGCAAATTAGCTTTGCCGGGTAATCGTCACATGCATCGTATGCGCCGCCATCACATGTGAAATCACTTGGTACCCCATCGCCGGCAGGTTCATCCCTTCCAGCAACGGTTCACCCGCACCCAGCAGCACCGGAGAGTAGACCAGGCGCATCTCGTCCACCAGCGCGGCCCTCAGATACTGTCGAACGGTCGACACGCCGCCTCCCACTCGCACATCCATTCCGCCTGCGGCCTCCCGAGCCTGTTCCAGCGCGGCATGAATACCGTCGGTGACAAAGTAGAAGGTCGTCCCACCCTTCATCTCCAACGGTTCTCGCGCATGATGCGTCAGCACAAAGACTGGCGTGTGGTACGGCGGTTCCTCGCCCCACCATCCCTTCCAGCTGTCATCGGGCCATGGCCCGCGCACCGGTCCAAACATGTTGCGGCCAAGAATCCACGCACCCACATTGGCAAAGCTCTGTGCAGCAAGATCGTCTTCCAATCCCGTCTCGCCGCCTCCTGCGCCATGCATCGTGTTAAAAGTGCGAGTAGCAAAGACCCACTCATGCAGCGCCAATCCACCCACGCCGAGCGGATTCTCAAGGCTCTGGTCCAGACCAGCCCCAAACCCATCGATTGAAACACCAAAACTGGCTACGCGAAGTTTCGACATATCGTCTTTGACGCCTCAGAGAAAGAGATGCGGCACAAACCGGCTCGTATTGCGGTTTGCTGAAGCCAGTACGCCCTCCATGGTCAAAACGTTCCTCCGTCGTCCCTGTCTATGCCGTTAGAATTAGGCCACCTATGGAGCCTGTCACACACTTCCTCACCGGAGCCTGCATCGGCCGCGCCGGCTTCAACCGCCGCACTGCGTACGCCACCCTCGCCGCCACGCTCGCAGCCGAGGCTCCTGATATGGATGTCTTCTGGAGCATCGGCGGGCCCGTCGTCGGCTTTGCCCATCACCGTGGCATTACCCACACCCTGATCGCCGCGCCCTTCGCCGCGCTCATCGTCACTGGCCTGGTCTGGCTCATCCAGCGATTCCTCCCCAGACGCGGGCGCATGCTCTCAGAACCCGAGCCCATCCGCTGGTTCTGGGTCTGGTTCACCGCCCTCATCGCCCATTTCAGCCATCTCCTCCTCGACTGGACCAACAACTACGGCATACGTCCTTTCTTTCCCTTCAGCCCGCGTTGGTACTCCGGCGATCTTGTCTTCATCGCTGAGCCGATCATCTGGGGCTTGCTCGTCGCCGCTCTCATCATCCCCGCGCTCCTTGGCCTCGCCGACCGTGAAGTCGGTGCTCGTCGCACCCGCTTCCGCGGGCGCGGCTGGGCCATCTTCGCTCTCACCGGCATGGTCGTCCTCTGGTGCTGGCGCTGGGCCGAGCACGCCAACGCCCGCAACCTCGTCCAGTCCAGCGGAGTCGCCACTGAAGCCATCCAGCGTGTTTCAGTCGAGCCCTATCCCACCAATCCCTGGCGCTGGCATGCTCTCATTGAAACCCCCACCTCCTGGCAGACCGCAGAGGTCGACACCCGTCACGCCCAGGTCGTCAGCGACCCCAAAATCAACTCCCTCCTCAAACCCTCGGCCACTGAAGCCACCCAGTTCGCTCGCAGCACTCGCCTCGGCCGGGTTTATCTCGACTGGTCGCAATGGCCCGTCGTCCGCGATATCGGAAACCAACCAGTCTCCGGCCAGCCTGCGCCTAGTCTGCCTGATACGCGGCCCTGGACCGCTGTCGAATTCAGCGACCTGCGCTTCGCCTATCCATTCCTCGACACCAGCATGGTCGGCGGTCCGCAGCGCAGCCTCGACCACATGGCCGCAACTGCCGGCCTGTCCGGCTGGGTTTACGTAATCGACGGCCATGAAGACGGCGGTCAGTTCATGGGCGGAAAAGAACAGAAGTAGGCGTAAACTAAAGTTCCTGGGAGGGTTTATGGCGACAACAGCCCATATACCGGTAGAGGTCTACCTGCACTCCGACTATCAGCCGGATGCAGAGTACATCGACGGCGTAATTGTGGAGAGGCCTGTGGGCGAGGACGATCATTCAGCATGGCAGGAGGCGATCTGCGCCTGGTTCCGTCAACATGCTGATACGTGGAACATCCGCATCCGGCCTGAGCTTCGTGTCCAAGTCAAATCCGCAAATTTCCTGGTCCCCGACGTTGCCATCCTTAACGCGGACTTACCCAGAGAGCGTATTGCAACGCATCCGCCCGTCGCCGTCTTTGAAGTCCTCAGCCCAGAGAACACTAACCGCGAGATGCAGCGAAAATACGGACTCTACCAGGCCATGGGCATCCCGCACATCTGGATCGTCAACCCCGAAAATGGTCGGTGGCAGCGCTATGAAGATGGCAGCCTCACGGAGAACACGACATTCGACCATCCCGCGCTCGGCATTCATTTCGATATGAAGGAAATCGGCAAGCTCGTGCGGTAAGGGCAGACCAGGCGGACTCCCTTCGTTTCCCATATGCGCACATCTGTTGATTCTGTGAAAAAATCAATATTGACCGGCAAGCGCTAGCTCTCCAGAATGAAACAAGCCCGTGACCCGGTAAAAAAAGCTGGTTCAATCCAGAGAATTTGTCACTACGAGGTACCCATGCCCGCATATCTGCTGCTCATTGCCGCTCTCCTGAGCCGCGTCCTGCCTCACTCCGGCTGGTACGGATTCACCGCCGTCGGCGGCGCTCTGCTCTACTTCGGCGCCCGCCGCAGCTGGCGCGAGATGCTGGTTCCGGTTGCCGCTCTCGCCGTCGCCGACTACTACCTCACCACCTACGTTTACAACTACCCCTTCCAGGCGCAGGACTACCTTGTTACCTGGGGCTGGTACGCAGCAGCCATCGTCCTTGGTGGCCTCCTGCTCGCGCATCGCGTCACCGTCCTCCGAGTTGCCGCCGCCTCAGTGCTTGGGCCGACGTCGTTTTTCCTCGTCTCTAACTACGCAGTCTGGCTGACCTCCCACAACCCGGGAAGCATGTACGCCCCCGGCTTCAGCGGTCTGATGACCTGTTTCGCCGCCGGCCTCCCGTTCTACGCGCGCGACTTGATCTCTACCGGCCTGCTGCTTACGTTGGCATTCGGCATTCCAGCAGCCATTCGTCATTTCGAATCAAGCCGCACGCTCCCCGGCCACACCAGCCTCTAATCAGTCCAACCTGATCGGCAGGTGACCCAGGTCTTACATCGAGACCTGGGTTTTCTGTCTCCAGGAGGCCGCCCGGACCGGATCATCCTCCCACAAACTGAGCCCCTGTCCGCGCCCCTCAGTTCCCATTACACCGCGCAATTTGCGATACTGACTTGTCATGCCAATCGAGAATCTGCAACAAGCCGCCCAGCAAGTCGCCAGCTTTCTCAACTCGGTAGTCCGTCTCGGCGGCCTGCGCCTGAAGTACCGCATCAGCGCCAGCCCTCTGCCCGAGGGCTCCGAACACGCTGAGGCCGGCTCCCAGGTCCTCAACGTTGAACTGGCCGGCCCCGACGCTCCCATGCTCACCCAGCGCGGCGGCGAACTCCTCCGCTCCCTCGAGCACATCGCCATCCAGATCCTCCGCCTCGATCCCCGCGAACACGATCTCGTCAGCTTCGATGCCCTCAACTTCAAGGCTCTCCGCCTACAGGAGATCCGCACCGCTGCTGAAACCGCCGCCGCCCGCGTCCGCGAGTCCGGCATGCCCTACAGTTTCCCGCCCACCAACTCCCGTGAACGCCGCATGCTTCACCTCGTCATCAAAGACATCGAAGGCGTAGAATCCGCCTCCCTGGGCGAAGGCCAGGAGCGCTACCTCGTTGTCTACCCCAAGGGCAAGACCCATCTCCCAGCCCCAGTCCCGGCCATGCCCAGCCGAGGCTATGGTGACCGTGGTGACAGAGGTGACAGAGGCAGAGGCGATCGCCCCAGACGCGACAGCGGCTACGGCCGCCGCTAGCTTTGAATGCGTGGAGTCATCCTGAGCGAAGCCGAAGGACCTGCGGTTGATCACCTTCAACCCAGGCACGAAAAGGGGTGCCCCATCTTCGCCGCAGTTTTATCGCGGCTAAGGTGGGACCGCACGAACCCCAACCGGGTACCCTTCGCCAAACCCAATCCATGACACAATGAGCTGAAACCGTCGTCCCCAGGGCGGTCACGAATTCTGGAGCATCCATGCATCCTCACTGGGCAACCTGGCTTCGCGTTCTGCTCGCCATACACATCGCCTGCGGCTTCACCGGCTTCGTCTGCGCCCCCGTAGCCCTCATCTCGGCCAAGGGAGGCCGAACCCACCGCCGCTGGGGCAAGATCTACTTCTGGGCCATGACCGGCGTCGCCATCACCGCGCTCATCCTCTCCCTGGCGCTGCCAATCTTCTTCCTCGCCATGGTCGCCGTCTTCAGCTTTTACTCCGCTTACTCGGCCTATCGCATCCTCTATCTCAAAGACCTCTACAAAGGCGGCCGTCCCAAGCCCTATGACTGGGCAGCAGCCATCATCACCGTGCTTTCGAGCACGTTGCTCTTCCTTATGGGCTTCCTGGCGCCCCACCTGATGCGGGTCGGAGTCATCCAGGTCGCAGGCCACCCCATCAGCATCGTTTCCATCGTCTTCGGCTTCATCGGCATCCAGTCAGGAGCGCGCTCCATCAAGCGCTTCCTCTCGCCGCCCGTCGACCGCACCTTCTGGTGGTTCGATCACCTGCAGGGCATGATCGCCAGCTACATCGCCGCCATGACCGCCTTTTCCGCAGTCAACCTCGGCCGCTGGTTCGGAGCAGCTTGGTGGGTCTGGCTTTGGCCCACCATCCTCGGCGTCCCGGCCATCGCCCTCTGGACCACGTACTACAAAAAGAAATTCGCCCGCGCCCGCCAGAAATCCGCCGCCTGATAGCTGCGACCTACTTGTGCGCCACTTCCGCAACATGCGCTCCGCGAACACCCGCCGGCGACTTCGCATTCCTGGCGGCAGGGTCCACCTTGCAAACAGCCGGAGCATTCGCCATCTGCTTTACAAAGACGCGGTAATCCGGCAGCCCCGGCCGTAGCGTTGACCAGTAGCTCTTGCGGCTAAGCAGCGGTCGGCCTTGCGCAATCAGCTGATTGTCCAGAATCTTCACTCCGCAGGTCAGATTGTTCTTAGGCTGCAATATCGTCTTTGCCGGGTCTTTCTCCCTGAGCTTTTTATCTGCTTCCCAATCAAAGTCACAACCATAACGATCTGCGTCCATGTAGGTCAGCTGCAGCAGGCCCTCACTCCGTACCATGCGCTTGGTGACCTCGTCTTTCTTCGCTACCTCTGGCTCTGTATGGCGCACATTCGTAGTCGGCGAAAGTCCGGCCTCCGCCCCTGCCAGCGCTTGAAAGAAATACGCCCAGAAAGCACGCCGGTCCACCTCGCTCAGCCGGTTAAACCGCGGGCAGAACGGCCTTACATCCCGCGCCACTCGCGAAGACAGCAACTCCGCCGGCAGCGCCTCCTCCACGATCCGATCCCATTCTGGGTCCCACGTCTCCTTGCCAAGCTCAACCTTCTTCTCTGCAATCGGAGTCGCCGGCGCCGTCTTGACCTCAGGCTTAGGCGGCTGCACCGGCTGGGCCACCTGTGTTGCGACCTGTGACTCAGGATGCATCTTACATCCGTCAAAAGCCCACACCACCGCGCATGAAAAAAGCGCAGAAGTCGTAAGCCGGGTCGCAGCAGTCATCCAATATTCAGATGCCTGATCCACTGCCGGACCTTCACAGAACTGGCTCTTATCGCACAGGCGCCTTCATCAAAAACCCAATGTCCCCAACCTGATACACCATCTTCCCACCCGGCTCGCTCTTCCCAGCAACTTCCCCGGCCCGCACCTTCGCAAACGCAGCAGCCAGCTCCGGCAACACGGTCGGAGGCATCACCGGCACATTGTGCGCTCCCAGCACCACCTTCACCTTCGGAGCAAGCTCAGCCAGCCTCGTCACCGACCGCCCATAAGCCGCCAGATCCGTCTCCGGACGATACAGCCACACCGTCCCCTTGTAATACGTATCCCCGGTAAACAGCAGCCCGTTCGCCGCATCCCACAAACAAATCGCATCCGGAGTGTGCCCCGGCGTAGCCATCACCGTCACTCGCCGCCCTCCCAACTCAATCACATCCCCATCATGCAGCCACCGCGCAACCTTCCAGGGCCGCGTCCGGTAGCTCGCCGCATCAAAATGCGCCGGCAGCTTTCCGCAAATCTGCCCCGCAGCAATCTCACCCTTCACCTCAGTTCCTCCGCGAGCGCTCTCCCTCGTAAAAGCCGTATCCATCCCATACACCGTGTCATACATCGTGTTGAACTGCCAGTTCCCGCCCACGTGATCAAAATGTGTATGCGAATTCAGCACCACCACCGGCAGCTTCGTCAGCTCCGCCGTCACCTCACGCACATCGCCAATGCCCATCCCCGAGTCAAAGAGCAGCGCCCGCTCCTCACCTACAATCAGATACCCAATCGTCTCCTCAGCCTGCCGCGGCTCATAGATCGCAAACACTCCAGGCCTCACGCGATACACCTCAAACCACGCATCGCTCTCCGCATCCTTAAGCCGCACCCGCTCGAGGTTCTTGAACTCCACCCGCGGCAACTCCGAGCACCACTTGGGAGTCTCATTCTGCGCCACCAATGCAGGAGCACAACTAACCAACGCGACAAGAAGCAACAAAAGTCTTGCCCTCGAATATGCAGATTTCAAGCCAATCATCAAAGATCCAGCGCTCCTAAGTTGGAATGAAGGTCTGTCGGGTGCGACCAGGAAATCGAATATATCTGTTGAACGCTAACTGCCCAATCGTTGTGGCCCAACAAATGCACCGCAACTGGGACAATAGCTTGCATTTTCGGTCATCTGGTGCCCATTCGGACAACGCATAGCTGAGTTTCCAGCACCAGCCGTGTACAAGATCGCGAAGGCAGCCGAATAGAACGCCATCCAATGTCCGGAAAATCCTCTCCACACCTTAACGGGAGTATCAACATTGTGAGTCTTGGTCGCAGGTGTCGATAGGAAGAAGAACAGAAAATTCACGACAGCATAGCCAAAAAATCCATACACCATGTAACGCATCCACATGGGAGATCCCTTGAGAACTACCTTCCAGAAATCCTTTCTGTTTGTGTCTCCGACGAGCCTACGCGCCGTTAACACTGCAGGAATCCAAACCACAAAGATTCCAATATGAAGTAGCCAGAAAAATGCCTCCGGAGCGACGCGTACTCTCATGAGTGCTCCAATATGGACCCATAGACTGACGACTAAACCCACCGCTGAAAGCATTGCAAAAAATAGAGTCAGAGGCTTTCTCGCATCGGGCAGCAAGTCAGCCTGCGATGCAGCAATAGGCGCAGTAGTCGATAAGCGCTTCGTCAACGCCGTATCTATGTCAGAGCCCAAGAGTGCTGAGCTGGAGGGGCTATCGGGGCTATAGTGTACGTTCACAGTCGCGTCTGCCAGCTCATTTAGCGATTCAGCCTCGTCTTTCGTGGCTGGCGTGTACATATACTTCCCAGCGTAGGTGACACCCGCAATTGAATACGCATACGAGATTGTCGCGATAAGGCCAACTTGCCGCCTCGTGAAGGACCAGCTTGGCTCTTTCACTACAACCGATTCGATATGTCCTTCAGTGACCGGCCAACTGGTTGCTCGTCTATTCATAAGCCAGGCACGGGCAGGCTTGATGAGACCTATTAGTGCGAATGCAGCCCAGACATAAAGGAACCAAGGCCATGTAGATGGGTCACTCCACCGGCTTGCGTTCGGATCAATCATGGATATATCGCCTCGGAAGGTTATTAGGGGTTGGTTCATCATAATGGCATGCTTTGATGAATCTCCAAGGCGTTTCTTCTTGCAGACGAAGATTGAGATGGCGTGTATGCAACAACACCGCCCATGCGCCAGTTTTCAATTTCAATCCCAGTGCGGGCTCTCATACCCCACCACCGGAGCAATGCTGCGAAGCGAAACAGAGCCTGGAGTCAGCCGTAACGCCAAATCCCGTAAGCGGCAAAGCATAGGCGAATTCACCTGCCCCAAAGCACCAAACCGGCGTGAACCCAACACAATCGAAGCCGTGCGGTCAACGCGGGCTGCCTCATATCCCCTCAGCGCCGCCTCCGCCTCTTGCTCCCATGACAGGTACCATGCCACTTCCACCGCATCCTCGATCGCCTGGCAAGCGCCCTGGCCAAGGTTGGGAGTCATCGGGTGCGCCGCATCTCCAAGCAGCGTAACGCGCCCCCGGCCCCACTCCCGAATCGGATCGCGATCATAAATATCATTGCGAAGAATCGCCGTGCCTGAAGACCGGACAAGCTCCTCGACAGGCTCGTGCCACCCCTTGAAAAGCGACAGCAAAACATCCATCTGCGTCTCCCCCGCCTTGTCTTCGCCTTCCGGAACATTGGCCGTCGCATACCAGTAAACGCGTCCATTCGTCAGAGGATGGATTCCGAAGCGCTTTCCGTATCCCCAACTCTCGCACGGAACAATCCGCGCAACGTCGAAACGCACCACTGACCGCCATGCCGTGTAGCCGGAATAGCGAACCGGATCGCGGTGTCCCAGAGAACTCCGCACCACGGAATGCAGTCCATCTGCTCCAATCAGAACATCAGCGCGGGCTACCTCACCGTTGCTGAAGCGAGCAATTACTTCGGAGCCGTCTTCCTCAATCCCCGTGCATGCATGATCCAGATGGAGGTTGTCGCCGCCAAAGCTCTTCGCCAGCACGTCAAGCAATTCCGCCCGGTGCAGGAGCATCACTCCCCCACCAAATCGCTGCTCCATCTCTCTCTCTGGCGTGCGCGAAATAACCGCCCCATTCCATCGCCGCATAGCAAAATCCGCAGCGTCAGGGCTGATCGAGCGCAGGGCGTCCTGAAGCCCAAGCGACCGCAGCGCCTTCACCGCGTTAGGCCACAGCGAGATCCCTGCCCCCACTTCCATCAGCGCAGGGCTTCGCTCGTAAACATGGGCCTCAATGCCTCGATTGCGCAAAGCGATAGCAGCAGTCAGTCCGCCAATCCCGCCGCCGATGATCGTTACTTTCATTTCGAAAATCCCTCTCGAACGAGCTCTATGCAACAATACCGCCCATGCAGCGAATATCACATCTCGTAACTCTTCTCTGCTTGGTCGCCCTAATGTCATGCGACGACGCTCGATTAGAGCCGAAGAAGAGACCGACTCACGTTCCTGAGACTGCACTGTGGGTTGGCGGTGGCGACGGAGGAGCTTATATAGAGTGTTCTGTTGATGCAAAACGCGATGTTGATATGTGCACCGTTTGGAATGACTTCACTGGAGAAATAGTGGAGTCGGGCAAATACCGGCTGGTAAAAGAAAATAGAGCAGCAACCCAATCAGAACTGAAACTCCGATTTGCCGATTTCAGTGGGTTGATTTATTTGGGCGGGGGTTTGATCCTGAAACGCCAAAAAGATTGAATTTGGCGCCTTATGCAACAATACCGCCCATGCGCCAGTTTTCAGCCCTGATCCTCTTCCTCTGCCTGACCCCTTCCTCGCAAGCGCAGAGACGCCTGATCCTCATCGACCAGGACGGCTCCGGCCCCGGCGGCTCCAATCAGATGGCCATGATGGTCCTCCTCCAATCCCCGCAGGTCCGCGTCCTCGGCATCACCATGGTCACCGGCAACGCCTGGCGCGACGAAGAAGCCCAACACACCCTGCGCATGCTCGAGCTCATCCACCGCACCGACGTTCCCGTAGCCCTCGGCGCAGTCTTCCCGCTCGTCCGTACTCAGAAAGAAACCCAGCTCGAAGCCGCACTCATAGGCAACGTAGACTGGCTCGGCGCGTGGGGCGGCGGCCCGACAACACTGGTAGAATCTAGCTCCGCTATCCCCGCTATCCCCGCCAGCACCGCCATCCCTGCCATCCCCACCAGGCCGGCAAACTCCGTCATCTACCAGAAGACCCACGGCCCCTACGAAATCCCGCCCCTGCCCGAAGGCGCACCGACCACCAAACCCATTGAAGAAGACGCTGCCCACTTCCTCATCCGCCAGGTCCACGCTCACCCGCATCAGGTCACCATCTACGCCGGCGGCCCGCTCACCAACATTGCTCTCGCCATCAGCATTGACCCGCACTTCGCCGAACTCACGCAAGGCATCGTCCTCATGGGCGGCAGCCTCAACCCCCAGACCGACGACCCCGAATTCAGCGAGAGCCCGCGCCACGAATTCAACTTCTGGTTCGATCCCGAAGCCGCGCACATCGTTCTCCACGCCCCATGGCCCCGCATCGACGTAACCACAGTCGACATCTCCATCAAGGCTCGCTTCACAGAGGAAATGTTGAACGCCATCGCCAAATCACCCAACCCCGCGGCGCGATACATCGCCAAATACTCACAGGAGCGCTATTACATGTGGGACGAGCTGGCCGCAGCAGCCTTGCTCGACCCCACCCTCATCACCAAAGCAAAAGACGTCCTCATGGATGTAGACCTGACCCACGGTCCCGGTTACGGCAACACCCTGACCTGGACCGACCAGCTTCGCCCCCAGACCGACCTGCAAAAAGCCCACGCCCAGCTCGACCTCGACCTGCCCAGATTCCAAAAGCTCTTCATCGAACTCATGTCTGCTCCGCCGCCTCCGGCAAACAGCACGCCCTGACCGTCCAACGATAAAAACAGCCGCACCTGTAAGATCGCATCATCGAAAGCGACTGTATGTAGAAGTCCAGATTTGAGCGGCATGATCGAGTTACAGCAGATCGTCGAAATCCATGCCGCCATGGTGCGCCGCATCGCGTCCGTTTATGAGCGTCACCCGGACAGGATTGATGATCTGGCGCAGGACGTCTGGTTAGCCGTCTGGCAAGCCCTGCCGCGCTTGAATGATCCATCCACGCTAAAGAGCTACATAGCCCGCATCACCCAGAACATATGCGTCACCCACGTTCGGCGCGCGCTCGTACGCCAAACCCAGGACCTGACTGATCTCTTGATCGACACTGTACCCGACCGCTCCCCGCCCGTTGATGAGGCGGCAGTTCATGCCATGCAATTGGCCCGCTTGATTGAAGCAGTCCGCGACCTCCCCGAAAATCTCAAGGCCGTCGCCACTCTCTATCTCGAAGAGATGCCAATCAAAGAGATTGCCCTGGCGCTAGGCATCAGTGAAAGCAACGCCTCCGTACGGCTTCACCGCGCCAAATCCGCAATACGACTCAGCTTCGGAGATCCTGCATGACCAATTCGCCTCCACACGATCCGCTGGTTGCCCTTTGGCAAACCTCGCCTAAGCCCGACACGCGCCACCTCGTGCAAGATATACAGCGCCTCAACCGGCTGCATCAGCGGCTCAATCGAAGCGTATTGGCAATCCTGTGTGGCATCGCCATCCTGCTCATCTTCGAGGAAGCAACCGGACGCCTCGGCTCACACGGCATCCTGAGCGTCGTCTGGGTCGGCGGTCTCGGTATCGGCTTGATCCAGCGTCGGCGCGCTCGATGTAACCGCCCCATTGCACTTACCCTCGATACAGTCAGCCTATTGAAGTCCATGATTGCGCGCGCCAAAAACGACCTCTTCATCGCGCGATGCCTCTACGCCGGGGTGCCCCTTGGCGCAGTAATTGGTTCACTGGTGATGAGACTGGCCACTAACGGCGCGCCGCCTGTGGCAAGAGCCGTGAGTCCGCACCTTCAGCTGATCCAGATCGGCGCCGGTATCGCCGCCTTGGTCATCATGATGCTCGCGGGCGTCATCCTGGCTCACTCAAGACACCATCAGGTCGAGGAGCTAAGCAAAAAGCTGCGAGACATCGAAGCTGATCTGTAAGATTTGCGGCAATGGCGCGACTCTACTACTGACGCCCAGCCGCAATGGCAGTGCGATCCATCTCTTCCGGAGGAAACCATGCCGAAAAAAATCAACTCCACCATCGTCGTCGCTCTGTGCACAGCCGCTGCCCTCATCGCATTTGCCTTCGACAAGCGGTATGGAGGCTACGTAACCCTCTCCGCGACCCAACTTGATATCGCCGCAGCCCTCATCTGCCTTGGGCCTGTGTTCTTCGCTCTAATTCGCTGTAAGGTCATCCGAAAGAAGACGCTGATCGCAGGCTGACGCTCAACCACATCTGCCTAACCACCTCCATCCAAATGAAATCCCAGCCAAAAAGGTTAACCTCATTCCAAGGGGATTTCATGAAACGCGTCCATTCGCTACTGGCTTGCTCTCTCGTCATTGCTTTCGGCGGTACTCTCGCACTCTCGCAGCAGCGCCCACCGGCCACTCCGCTCATCGCTCACAACCCATACTTCAGCGTATGGTCCACGACCGATAAGCTCACCAGCTCCGACACCACACACTGGACAGGCAAAGCACAGCCAATCGCCGGCCTAATCCGCATTGACGGCAAGCCATTCCGCTTCATGGGCAAGCACCCGGAAGACATCCCCGCCATGCAGCAGACCAACCTTGCCGTCACCGCAACCCACACCGCCTACGAATTCACGCAGAACGGCGTCTCGCTCGAATTTATTTTCTTCACACCCGCAATCCCCGCTGACCTCGACCTGCTCTCGCGCCCGGTCACCTATCTCACGTGGAAAGCCAAATCCACAGACGGCGCAACGCACCAGGTCAAACTCCTCCTCGACGTCGACCCCATCCTCTCCGTCAACGACCGCAGTCAGCTTGTAGTCACCGCCCGCCACCAGACCACATCACTCAACGTTCTCTCCGTTGGTTCACGCGATCAGAACATCCTCAACCGCTCCGGCGACGACCTCCGCATCGATTGGGGCTACTTCCATCTCGCCATCCCCAAAAACGAAGAGTCCTCAACAGTCATCGCGCCGCGCGCCGTAGAAGCCTTTGCCGCCCACGGTGAACTCCCCGCAGTCGACGCAATCGGCATGCCCGAGGCCGCCCGCAGAGAATCCGCGCACCTGGCAGCCACACTCAACTTCGGCCCTGTCGCCGCCACTCCAGTAGAGCGCCACCTGCTCGTCGCTTACACCGAGGGCTACGCGATCCAGTACCTGCAACGCAATCTCCGCCCCTACTGGCAGCGCAACAACATGCCCGTCGAAACCATGCTGGACACCGCCGAGCAGCAATACACCAGCCTCGAATCCCGCGGCCGAGCCTTCGATAAGGAACTCTCCACAGACCTCGCCAAAGTCGGCGGAGAACACTACGCAGCTCTCGGCATCCTCTCCTATCGCCAAACACTCGCAGCCCACGGACTCGCCGCCGATGCCAACGGCGACCCCATGCTCTTCGCTAAAGAGAACTTCTCCAACGGCTGCATAGCCACCGTCGATGTTCTCTATCCCTCGGCCCCGTTCTTCCTTTTCTTCCAACCCAAACTGCTCGAAGCGCAACTGCGCCCCGTCCTCGAATACTCAGCGTTGCAACGTTGGCATTTTCCCTTCGCTCCGCACGACCTCGGCCAGTATCCCCTCGCCAACGGACAGGTCTACGGCGGCGGTGAACTCACCGAAGAAGATCAGATGCCCGTCGAAGAGAGCGGCAACATGCTCATCCTCGTCGACGCTCTCGCACGCGCCCAGGGCAACGCGCACATGGCTGAGCAGTACTGGCCGCAGCTGACAAGTTGGGCCGCCTATCTGAAAGAGAAAGGCCTCGACCCAGAAAACCAGCTGACTACCGATGACTTCGCCGGCCACGTCGCGCATAACTCCAACTTATCTATCAAGGCCATCGATGCACTCGCAGCCTACGCCGATCTCGCCCACTTACTGCATCATGAAGACATCGCGGCCACTTACTCCGCCACAGCCAAAACCATGGCCGGCAAATGGATCGCCATGGCCGCCGAAGGCGATCACTACAAGCTCGCCTTCAACAGCCCCAACACCTGGAGCCAGAAATACAACCTCGTCTGGGATAAGCTTCTCGACTACAACCTCTTCCCCGAAAGCGTTCGTGAAAAAGAAGTCACCTACTACCTCACCAAACTCAATCGCTACGGCCTTCCTCTCGACAGCCGCGCCGACTACACCAAGCTCGACTGGTCTATCTGGACCGCCACACTAACCTCAAAGCCAGAAGAGTTCAAAGCCATCATGGACCCGATCTATCTCTGGATGAACGAAACTCCAACCCGAGTTCCTCTCACCGACTGGTACGACACAAAGAATGGAAAGCAAGTCGGTTTCCAGGCGCGCAGTGTAGTCGGGGGCGTCTTCATCAAAGCGCTCTCGGATCATTCGCTCACCAGCAAGTGGCGCAGCTACGCGAACTCTCACTAGCAGCAAAAACAGGCAGGCTGGTGCGGAGAAAACTACTCAACACCAGCCTCTATACTGTTTCAATCGATGGAGGGCCTGCCCGTGCCTGAAGAAAAAGCTCATTCGTTGAGATTGTTTATAGCCCCGAAAAGAATGGAATTCCTGTCAAAGTCTGATGAGCCGCAATAAGCAGGTCATTCAGGATACGCCGCTTGACAACATAGCTGGCGCCCATCTCCCGAGCCTTGGCCATGTAATCGATATCTTCAAAGACCGATAGGAACAATATTTTCGTCGCAGGACTAGCCTCCATGACGCGCCGTGCCGTCTCAAACCCACTCCACCCCGGCATAGTAATATCCAGCACGAGTAGCGCAGGCCGATGCTGAATCACGGCTTGCAGGGCCATCTGGCCGTTTCCAGCCGTAGCCACTATTTCAAAGTCCTTTTGCACAATCTTGCAGGCCGCATCCAGCACGGCAGGATGATCGTCCACCAGAATAGCTGTAGGCTTTCTTAAAAGATCTATCTGCTCCATCACCTTCGCCTGTCTGTACACATCGGCCTGGATTGCTGTCGTTCTCAGTGAGGGAGCCTTGATATCGACATTTCGAAATGTACTTGTTCGCTTTCCTGTATACGTATACTCTGATTCGCAAGCGAGATCGGACCTTAATCGGTTTTTTAACTCTTCACGGTCCCGCTTCGTGCCTACCGTTTATTCAGTCAATATAGATAGGGAACATGAATCTTGTCCAACGCCAAATCCTGATCTTCGCAATGAGCTTCCTTGTTCTTGCCGATAGGAGCTGGGCGCAAAAGATTCCAAATATCCTTGTCCTGCATCTGCAGAGCCCTCAGCTTCCGGCAAATATCATCGCCTCTAAATCGATCGAACAGGCCATGGCCTCGCTCAGCAAATATCAGATCTACGATGAGTACCTGGACGAAAACCGCCTGGGGATAAACTACCCGAGAACTGCCGACAGCATTCAGCGAAAATATGCCGGCCAGAAAATGGACCTGGTTTTTGCAATAGGTCGAGAGGCCATGAACTTCATGCTGCAATACGGCGACCAAATATGGCCTTCCGTTCCGAAAGTCTTTTGCGTAGTTGATGCAAGCTGGGTGCCGCCCAACCTTCCTCTAGATGTAACTGGCGTCGAAGGATCGTATGACATGGCGCCGGGTATCGATCTGGCTATCAAATTACAGCCGGACCTGCGTCATGTCTTCTATATCGGCGGCTCTTCACCGCGGGAATTGAATATAATACCCGCCAAACAGCAGGAGTTTAACCGTTTTAGCGGTAAAGTCGACGTTACTTATCTGAACCAACTTACATGGCGGCAGCTTCTTCACCGTGTAAGTCAGTTACCGGATCATAGCGCCGTGTTATTCGCCACATACTACAGAGATGCAACCGGAGAACTCTTTATAACTCCCGAGGCATGCCGCATGGTCTCCGCAGCCTCAAACGCTCCTGTATATGGCACACTCGATACCGTTCTGGACTCCGGCGTTATTGGCGGGTCTATCTTCAGCATTACTGCCTCCACCAGAACAGCCGCCAGTCTGGGTGTGCGAATCTTACGCGGTGAACCGGTTTCACATGTGCCCATCGACCAAAGGGGCGCTAACGAAATAGTCGTCAATTGGAGCGTACTGAAAAAATGGGGAATTCCCGAAAAGCGCATTCCGGCCGGAGTCAGGGTTATTAATCGCGAGCCGACGATATGGGAACAACACAAGCAGCTCATTCTCCTGGCCATCTTGGCCTTCATCATCCAAACCTGCCTTATCATCGTCCTTCTTCTTGAGAAGCGCAGGCGTCTTCGCTCAGATCGCAAAGTCAAATTACTGACGACGCGAGTAATCAATATAAGTGAAGAGGAGCGTCGTCACATAGCTCGTGAGTTACACGATGATATAGGTCAGCGGCTATCATTGATCTCATCTCACATAGACCTTCTGCATACTCAGCAAAAAGCCGGCAACCTGGGCGAAGAACACAATCTGAAAGAACCTCTCGCGGAACTCAACACGCTCATTCTGGATATTCATGAACTATCGCACAGCCTGCATCCATCAAAGCTTGAGCACCTTGGGTTGAAGATCGCCTTGGCCGAGCTTTGCCGGCAGCTTTCCAGCAAGCACAATCTGCAAATCGATCTTCGTACGGATCAGATTCCGGCAACTCTGAATTCGGATATTTCACTCTGTTTCTACAGAATCGCCCAGGAAGCTCTGAACAACGTCATCAGGCACAGCGGCGCCAATTCAGTGTTGCTTGCATTCAGTAGACATAATGGGCGAGTACAAATGAAAATCAGCGATTCAGGTAGAGGATTCGACATCGCATCAGCTCCACTAGGCCTCGGACTGACAGCCATGGAAGAACGCGTTCGCATTCTGGACGGCAACTTTGCTCTTGCCTCCGTACCGGGAGAAGGCACAACCATTACAGCGGACCTGGCGCTCGACAGGACGCTCCTGGCGAATGCCTGACAGGTGCACTCCGTCGCAACGCTGGCAGCATCTTTACTGCGACGGAGCGCGACCCATGAGCTTGTCAGCCCACGCGATGAAGTACTTCACGTTCGGCGCGTCGGTGTGGCCGCCATCGTGCTGCCGCCACGCGAGCTGACCATCCAGCAGGCCAACGTTCACAGCGGGCATCTTCTCCGAGTGGTAATCGCTTGAAACTCCAAGAGTCTTCGCGCCGAGCAGTTGAAAGACCGGCTGTGCAGCCACAGTTGCCATGTAGCTGCCCTGGTGGTCGAGCCACTTTGCGTCGCCGAGCTCGGGAATGCCATAGCTGACAAAGACCAGCCGTGGAGCACACAAAGCAATCAGCTCCGGAGACTCCACCGGCAGGTCGCCCGCATTCTTCGATCCGAAGGTTGCTTCCTTCGCGCCATACTTCATAAAGTTGCCGGCCATCCAGTAATAACCGCCGCCGGTAAGGTTCTCGAGTTGCTCGCCCCAGTTGCGGCGGCTTGGCTTCACGCCTCCTTCCCCAGAGGAGCCGATCAGTCCCATGTAGAAGCGCTGATCGTAAGCTTCGGCGACCAGCGCGGCCTTGCCGTAGCGCGACACACCCTCGATACCCACATGCTTCGCATCAACCGCAGGGTCTGTCTCCAGGTAATCCAACCCCCGGCTGGCTCCCCAGGCCCAGGCGCGCAGTCCACCCCAGTCGTCCGGATGGCGTGGCTGTCCTTTGTTCACCAGCCCGATAATCCCGCGGGTCAAGCCCGCACCGTTATCGGCTTGAATACTGGATGGACTGATAGTCGCATAGCCCCAGCCGTCGGCGATCAACTGCTGTGTCGGCGGCGGATCATTGGATGTCCCATTGATACCCGGAGGCCCCATCGGAGCAGCCGGCCGCGGTGGTCCGAATGGAAAGGCCCCCGGCTGAGCCTGGATAGGTTCATACGCCGGATACTGGTCGAGAAGCTCTCGGATCGAGGGATCGCTCTTTGCCAACAGATTGCGAAGAGCATCATTGAGCTGCGCGAGAGCAGCCGGACTTGGCTGCACCGGCCCAGGCATCGCAGGAAAGCCAAGCATCATCAGCACTGGCACCGGCCCCTTTGCATTCGCGGGCGTCACAAGCACCATATCGATGTTGACGTCGATCAGCGGAAACGCAGAGTTGTCGACGTGCCCGACAAGATGCTTGGCGATCACCGGCACACGGCCAACAAACTCACGCTCGGTCACCTTCACCGTCCACGTCACCTTCGGAACATCCTTAGGAACGCGCCCATACATCTCCCGGTCAAAGTCCTCCACAATCTCCACCCGGCGCTGCTTCCACCACATATCCGGCGTTGTCACCTCCTGGCCGTTTTTCAAAGTAAGTGCGTCAGGATAATTAGGCCAGGGATTAGCCTTCGACTCGTCGTAGTTGGAGTGGTTCGGGTCGCTCTCGTTGCCGCTGGCCCCCGGGCGCAAGACCTTGATGCCAAGTTGATCCATCATGTTCTGCTGATCCTGCTCCTGCGTAAAATTCACGGCTGGCGGAGGCAGTTGTTTCTGCGGTTCGTTGCCAAACTGAGCGGGAAGTGGCGTTGCGCCTGCGGTGAAAAGAGCCAATGTTGCGGCCGGCAGGCTGATCCGATTGATTGTGATCTTCATAAGCTCCTGTTCCTACGTTCGGTGCGATTTACTTATCGATAGCGATACAGACGCACTCGATAGATCTTGCCCTGGCTGAGATCGGTGGCATAAAGCCTCAGTGCCTGTCCCTGAGAGTTCTCGTCGCCGTTGAGCCGCCTTCTTGGTACCCAGTTTCCATTCTCAAAAAACTCTTCGTCGATACTCTCAATGCCAACAATCGGCAGTCCGGGTTTGTCTGTCGAGAAGGCAATCTGCGCATCGCCACTGCCAATCACCAGAAATTCGTTTGGCCCGGTCTGCAAAAAGATCGCAGCCAGCCGCGCACCCGCGCCGGATGCGCCTCCTGCTCGCGTCATGCTGGCGGTGTACTCGCCTAAAGTAACTCTCGCCGACCGTTGCGCATCGCCTTCCATCAGCGCGGCAGTCATGCCTCCCGTCGCCTGCTTTTCCAGAATCATCGGCGCCAGTCGTGACAGCGCGGCATACAAGCTGGCTATCGCGCCGTTGTCCGGGCGCTCTCCGGGAATGGTGATGCCCGCAAGATCCAGCGGAGCGTTGCCCTGATCGTCGATGCCAAAGGGAGAAAATCCGATCGCCGCCAGATGCCCGAAAGCATAGAGCGCATTGGCGGCGCCCGCTGCTCCCCCTTGTGCCTCCGGAATGAAGAGCGGATTGTCAGTACGCGTGTACCTGCCCGCCCATTGCGCAAATTCATTGAAGTAGATGTCCGGAGACAGAAAATCCAGCGAAGGCGCTCCGGCATGCCACACGTCTATCGAGTGGGGAAGCGGACCACCGCTGTTATATTGCCCCGGCTCGTAATTTGGTCGAATCAACGCGGCGTTTGCAAACATAGGGATCGCGTATTCGGCTTTGCCGGCTGCCGTTACGTGCTCGATATATGTCGCGTACTGCCAGGCCATAAAAAGATCATCTGTCAGCGAACTCTTGCCAAACACTTCCTGCCACGTCCCTGCCGTTTTAGCCCCAGCCGACTCCCACGCCGTGCGAAGCTCCAGCTCAAGCGCCGTCTTGTGCTTTTCAAGGAAACTCGTGAGGGCCGCCGGCGCTGCCGCTGCAAACGCAGCATTCGCAACAGCAGAATGGTCGCGCGATTCCGGAATCACCCCGACCTCATTCTCAACCTGCACCATCAAAACGGTGTGTCTCTCTCCATCCGCCTCTCGCAGATGGCGCATCAACTGCGCAAAGGCCCGTGTATCCGCATCACGAACGGCGGCACTGAAAGGTGACAGCCGCTCCGTGCCTCTGCCGTCGCTCATCTGCACGCGCGGAAACCGCTCTACATTGGTCTTGACCCATGCAGGCGCATAGCTCGAATACGTGTTCTTCCACGCCCCGAACCACAGAACAACAAGCCTTAGGTTGTTCTCGCGAGCCCCTTCGAGCAGCCCGTCCACGCACTTGAAATCGAACTTTCCCTCTTCCGGTTCAATCGTCTCCCACGCGACCGGCAACAACACCGTATTCAGGTGCATCGCTGTAAGCCGTGGCCAAACGGGCTTCATGTACTCGACGCTGGACGAGCTGGAGTTATGCAGCTCTCCCGCCAGAACGAGATAAGGCTTGCCATCCACGATGAGCTGAGTCGCACTCCCACGCCTTTCAAGATGCGGCAGCCCCGGATGAGAGTCGCGTGTTTGCCCAACAACAGGTCCGGCAGAAACTATCAGGATTAGAAGGGTGAATAGACCGAGTCTCTCCAACGTTTGTTTCCCATCCCCGGAATGCGCAGTCGGCCGATTCGCCGCGTCTCAATTCAGCATTCTCAATATTGCATAGGCAAGTATAGCCGTGAATGTGCCAGCCACGCGCCGCAGGCTTGACGTTCCCCCGCTCGCCTCATGGCGTTGTTTCATCTTCACGTCGCGCATGCCGTGGAGGTGCGATTAACCCACGGCGGCGTCACCCTATGCGCCCTACATTTTCTCCCGCGGCCCCTTCTGCGGAAGCATGTGGGAATGCGGTGTAAGTCCGAACGGCGGCCTCGGGCGAGGTATCGGAATCAGTGTCGGAAATGGCGGCATGCCAAATGTTGGAAACAGTCGCTTCGGCGCGATGGACAGGCATCTAGAACAATGTGAATGTTAATACCTGAAACAGGATCAGTATGTTCAACGCGCTGACGTTGATGCACTTGACGCACAGACTGCCGATTTTGACGATCATCGCATAGCTCAAATATGCGCTCATTCCAATCGCACCAACCGCAGCCGGCATCACTACGTCGGCGTGCTTCAGATAAGCCAGAACAAGCAACACAAAGTAGAAGACACCACCCAGCACCGAGTACGGGACTTTCATGATCGTGCTTTGTTTGCTCTTCAAGACCACTTCTGAATGATCGTTTCGCTGGCCGGCGCACCGGCATTTCGGTATCTTGTATCCAGGATCAACCGATAACCGGTATTTGTAGTAAGTGGCCTGTACGGAATAGATGAGGCCAAATACTAAAAATGTGTATAAGGGGCTGGCGTGAAAGACGAATGCGAGCAACTTGGCTATGATCCACAAGCCGATCAATGATCCCCCCATCATCTTGAGAAATTCCCCAACGATGGGCGGAACACGGTGCGCCACATACTGTGCGAAGTAACTGTGGCGCACAACGGTATTCCGGGCGTTGCTGTATAAGAGCTGTCGCCGTACTTCTCTTTCACGGACACGGTGATTGATGACGCTCCACCATCCAGCATTGTTTGCGATATCAGACATATCAATCTCCCATCAGGATTTCACTTCAATGGTGGTGGAGGCACAGTGTTTGAGTCCGGCAGTTCCGGAGCCTGGGTGAAAGGCTGCAGCGAGGACGAAGTGACATATGAGCTGCCGCGCACCATGCACCACTGGAGCCGCGTGAAGGCTCTGCGAACACTTCCTCCGGGGTTCATCGTCTTGGAAATGTGAAGCGTAGTGTCGTTCTCGCAGTCGGGGGCATCCGAATCGTGCAACAGGCCACATTGATGCCCGCACTCATGCAGGTAAGTCTCGGCTACTCTCACAATGCTGGTGGTAGTAATATTCTCGACCACCATGGACATCATCTTATTCGTGTCCGACTCAAACGGAAGTACTTTCATGTTAATGAACAACGATTGGTCGCCGCCGTCGAAGGTCACGATCGTATATCCGAGCACGTCGTTGCAGCCGACTGAAGCTTCGTCACTTCGATACTTTGAGACAAAGTAGGTAGTGACAGCGGCACTGTCGCTATCTTTGTTCAACATCAGGAAATTCGTTTGATCGAAAGTCAGAGTCTGACTTACCCCGCAGCTCATATTCTCTGCAATATCCGTATTGCCCGGGGTGAACCCGATATTGCCGTTGACCAGGTGGAGGAACGTATTCGTGGGGTGGCTGCAAGTGGAGTCGGTGTCTACGCGTATGCCCATATCGGGTATCGACATGTCGCCGAAATAGTTCTGCGAGGCTGGGTTAGTGTACTTGTCGCTCCACGCGTTGTAGTTGTTGCGCGTCAATTTTCCGTCGTTGTCCAGCCACTCCTGTACATTCGCGCTGTAGGTAAACAGGTTCTTGTGGAAATCGGTGCCGCGTCCGTTATCGGCAGGATCTGTCGCGAATATGTCACCCAGCAGGTGGCTTGCAATTTCCATTACCTTGAACGGGTAGTAAAGGAATGGCCGGCCCTGAACAAATTCGCCTTCCCGGTCATCCTGTCTCTTGAAGTCGCCGGTGATGAAGTTACCATTGGTTGTAACTTCGACATAGACGATTGCTCCTGAGTCCGGATTTACCACAGGCACCAGCGGCCTGCCTTGATCGCTCAGTATGTAGCCCTGAACATTCTGGTCCACGTTGCCAGTGGCGTTCGGGTTGTTTACGTAGACGAACCAATCCGAGTGGCCTTTGTTATTGCGGACGATCTCTGGCGCAACCCTGAAGCGTCGTGGTTTTGTGTTATTGAAGATATCGCCGAGATAGGTCCAGCACAAGAACCACCGGATGAGGATATCGATCAGCGAGCAGACCCACGTCAACACCATGGTGACGATGGCCTCAATCAGATTCAGCAGCGTTATGATGGCTAGCAACAGATAGCTGCATATCAGGCGGGTAACAAACTCAAGCACATTTTGAAGAATCCACGTCCAGCCGCATACGACGTCGGTAACAACGTTGCAAACTGAATTGCAGACGTTCTCGCACCCGCAATCACAGCCGAAGATTCCGCAGAAGAAGTCGCAAATGCCGCATATTACACTGCAAACAGCACCGCACACAGTGTGAACGATGTTGTTGCACAAGTACTGCAGGACCTGTATGACGACGTTGACCAGTTCCTGGATGAGGCGGCAGATTTGAACAAGGATATATTCGATTATCGAGACGACAATCTGGATGAACTTGATTACTGGCTGAAACACTAACTGGCAGACAAGGCCCATCTGATGCCTCCTTCTTCCTGTGCAGCCAACCGTAACCCGCTGAGTAAAGCTAATCGGCGGCACGTCTAACTGGTGCGATCCAGGCAGATTTAAAGAGGCCAAATACAGTAGCTGCAGTTGGACGCCGTAAATCGGCGGTGCATAACTAGAGTGAACGCGGCAGAATAATCGTTTCAATACTTCTCAGAGGCGTACTCATAAATCTGCTATACTCGCGCCACTCGATCTCATGATCGGCCACGGCAGCACCTCTATGCTGGCTAGGAGAGCCATGGCGCTAACGAAGTTCTTAGGTTCTGATGGTCCTGTTCACCGTTTATTACGGTACGGGTACCGCTGGACTCATCCGTCCTGGGAGTCAGTGCCAAGTCCACTCAACGAAGCCGATTGGCGCAGCCAGCACGATGAAATTTCCAAAACCATCTGGAACCTCACGACCGTGCTTGTGGGATCCAGTTTGTTCTGCCTCTTCGTTTTGGGCGCGCCCGATGCCAGTCTGGTGAGCACTGACGCCAAGATCACTATTCCCGTTGTAAGTATCAGTGCGTCCTACGCGGACTTCCTGTTGTTTGCGCCAATCTTCCTGATCGGAGTGACCCTTTATCTCCATGTCTTCATCGAGAAACGTCTGCGCATGGGCCGCTCCAGTGCAGCACAAATTGTGCCGGAGAGCCCACCCCTGTCGCCGTATATCTTCAACCTGGGCATTGCATCCGCAGATCTGCTTTCGATGTTTCTGTTTTACGGAATGCTGCCCTGCACGCTCGCCTTCTTTGTATGGAAAGCGATACCTCGCCCGGCTGCCGCGTGGCCTCTCATGTTCACCTTTGTGGTGGTATCGGGTTTCATGATCGCATTGAAAATCCGAAGGTTTGAGGCTGAGAGACAACCGCCGCTAACCCATTTCGCCCAGGCCAGCCGCAATGTTCTTTGGGCTCTGTTGGCACTGTGCGCTGTTGCATTCTTCCCGCTGGTTTGGCTGACCGGACAGACTTTCGCTGAGAGGTTTCAAGTCTCGAAAGAGTGGGCCGGAAAAGCATCCGATCCATCCAGTGTTAGTGACTCTCCCTTGCTCCGCCTTCGTCGCCTGCAACTCTTTGGCGCATCCCTCGAGAAAAGAAATCTTAGCGACTTCTACGGACCCTACGCCGACCTGCGCAAAGCAAACCTTCAGGAAACGGACATGGAGGGTGCAAATCTTTCGCACGCCGATCTGCGTAAGGCCGACCTCACGGATGTAAATCTCACCGGTTCCAGTCTTAGATACGCGCATCTCGAGGGAGCCAACTTAACCAATGTGAAGTTCGATTACGCCGACTTGCGTGACGTAACAATCGACGACGATACCAAAATCGATATCAAGTGGCGAAGAGTGATCTGCATCGTGAACGGCCATCTGAGTCGAGATTGTCTTCGGCGCAACGATCTGACCTGGGTAGATCTCACTCGCGCCAATCTGGAACAAAGTGATCTCCACGGACAACAGATGACTGGCGCCGATCTCAGCTTCGCCAATCTGTCTAAAACGGACCTGACCGGAGCAATTCTCCGCGTAGCCGATTTGCGGTACGCCGAACTGCCGCCTTCTATTCAATATGCCGTGGTGGACGGAGCGCTCACCACTAGCCAGACAGGTCTGGCTGCGTCGGGTAAAAACACGGTGGTAGTTCTGATGAATAGAGCAAACGAGGCGTGTTTCGAAGAGCCGCTGGCACAGGATAATTTCAAGAATCCGTCCATGGCCTACCCTTGCGCCAGGGCCGGAGATCGCCTTGGATCGTGGAGCGTCAAGCGGATGCCGGATGGATCGATCGTCTTCGGGGGCATGCTTCCCGGACGGCCCGTATGCCTCGACGGCACCACCGTGAACGATAACGCGCAAGTCCAGATGTGGGATTGCAATGACGATTACACAGATCAGCATTGGCGCCTGATTCCAGTCACCGATGGGTTTGTGCGCATTGCGAAAAATGACACAGGATTCTGCATCGACGGAGCCGATACTCCCCGTGAGTTTTCGCCGATTCCAGTTCTCAGAAAGTGCGACGTCAGCAACCACAGCCAGCACTGGTTAGTCACCTTTCCGCCACTGCCTGCTGCGGATCAGGCTGCCTTCTTCACCGATCGGCAGCGTAGGCAGAGAGAACGCGATCTGACCCGCGTCAGTGAGCAATTCAGCGTGAGTCCAGCCGGGTATGGGTACGGCTTTCGCTATCCCAATGACCAGAGTCGTCACGCTTATCAAAGTGGCCCACACTATGGACGATGGTTTCCCACGCGGTATTATCCCTTTTCGCATCGCCCGGAGCCTCTCAGATGAGCACTGAAAGGCGTGGGGAACCCGTCCTTTCCGATCCGGACACTCTGAAGACTCGGCTTTCTCAGCCGTTCTGGCCTGTGGAACACAAGTCGCTGGCCTTAATCATTCTGGCCGTTCTTGTAGCTGCCACACTGCGTTCCGTGCGTTTGATGAGTCTCTTCCCCGTCCTTGTTGACGAGGCGATCTATCTCCGTTGGGCCGAGATCATTCAGCATCGGCACGTGTGGTACATCTCACTGCTCGACGCCAAGCCCCCGCTCATCTACTGGCTCTACGCAGCTCTGAGGTACATCTTTCCGCACGATCCCCTGTTCGGGAACCGTCTCGTATCGGTGATCGCCGGTACGCTTTGTACAGTTGTTCTCTATCGAATAGCATTTCTATGCGCCGGTTACAGGGCTGGCTTAATCACCGCCTTCTTGTACGCTGCTCTTCCGTTCGGCGTCTTATACGATCGAATTGCCTATGTCGATTCGGTCGTAAACCTCTGCGGAGCATGCCTGGTTTACGTTTCTCTTCGTTCGTTCGGTGGACAAACTCTCTCGTGGCGAAATAGCCTGACAACAGGTTTGGTGCTTGGTATATCGCTGTTCATCAAGACCACAATTTTGCTCTTTGCGCTGTCCCCTTTGGTAATCGGAATCTACCTGTATCGGCGCGGTCTCCGCAGCTTGTCGCCGCATCTCGCCGTCATCTATGCGGTGGCTGCTATCTTCCCGCTGTGGTCAAAACTGGCGATTCCTCCAGGCCCCACCTTTTCCGTAAGTAACACTCTCTTGCACCACACGGATTTCTTTACTCCTCCAGAGATTCTGCTCCATCATCCGCTCATGAATCTCAGCATCAACGCTCCTCTATTCGCAGGCTACACAGCCGCGTATATCGGTTACTCGGCGTTGGTGGTGATATTGGCAGCGATAACTGCGCTCTTGATCTTCCGGCGTTATCTTCCGATTGTTATTTTTCTAACTTGTTCCATTCCTCTTTGGGGTGCGACGGTATTCCTTGAATACTTCCCTAGCAGGTATGTATTTCCGGTCGCATGGCCTCTTCTTCTCTTGATCGGGTGTGCCGCATCAATCCCATTCAGGCGGCCGGCTCTGCATTACGCCATCTACGCGGCAGCGACCATTGTTTTCGTAGGAATGATCGTCAAAAACATCCAGATCCTTCACGCGCCCGAACTCGCGCTTCAGGAGCGAGACGCAGACGAGTTCTTGGGTCCCGGCCCATACTCAGGCTCAGGTGTGCTCGATGCGATTAAGTTGTTACGGACGGAGGCTCAGAGTGGACCGATAACGATCCTGACTGACCCCTGGTGGGGTCCTCCCACCGATACTGTTTTCGCTTATCTGAATGAGGTAAACGGAACCCGAGTCTATGAAGCCTGGTGGCTTCAGCTTGACGGAAAATATCCATTGGTTCCAGCAGGAAAAATGCCGGTATGGAGATCGCAATATGAGCGCATCGCCGATAGCGATGTGGACTTCTCCCAGCTTCCGCGTCTTTACTATGTCACCGACACAAATTACTACACCCCCGAGGACATACATATCAGCAGTCCGGCCGCGCGCTTGATTCGAAGATTTCCCAAAACCGGAGGCCAGGACTTCATTGACGTCTACCGGCTCAATTGACACCTGAGCTCAATTGATATCGGGTAGACACCGGAAAACGCGCGTGTGTCTTGAGTAGCCACAAGGCCGCATCATCGGTGAGACGCCTTTCTTCTTCAACTGGTCACTGACTTGTCTTTTCTTTGTCATCTTCCCGCATAGCCCTTGCGGGCCTTCAAATTTGAAGCTATACGTTGGTTCGACTCGTCGCACAAAGCGTCGCGGGCGAAGCAAGTATTTGAAGCAATCCGACGCTATCACGCATAAGTGAGGCCAATATGCAGAGCGATATTTCAGTCGAGCGTTCCATCTCCCAACAACATCTGGAAAAGAAGATCAAAGACAAGACAGCGGCCATGATAGTGATGGTTATCGTGGCTTTCGCGCTAACGAACGGGTTGCTATGCAAGAGCTTCACAGCAAAAGCTCAACAGCCAACCGCGCATAGAGAATCGTCCTCAAGTCTTCGCGAGCGGATCATGAGCACGTACTCCAAGTTGCCGGTTACGTTCGTAGAGAACCGCGGCCAGACCGACAAGCAAGTGCGTTTTGTAGCCCAGGGTTCTCACTATGCTTTTTTCCTTACACAAGAAGGCGTTGTTCTTTCCCTTGCAAATCAGGCGCATAAATCCCCGTTGCAGAAAACATCCTACGACGCACATGTGATTCCCGCGACGGTTTCAGACGCTTCGCGTGAGGACTCTTCAGCTGTCGGAGTCGCTCTGGCCCTGCAATTTGTGAGCGCCAATCCGAATGTCTCCGTCGAGGGCAGTGAACTGGCATCCAGCAAAGCAAATTATCTGCGCGGCAATGATCCTGCTCAATGGCGGACGGAACTGCCGCGCTATGGAGAAGTCGTCTACCGTGAGCTTTGGCCGGGCATTGATCTGCATGTTCGTGAAAAGAATGGCGCGCTGAAGTATGAGTTCCATGTCAGTCCCGGCGGAGATGTAGGAAACGTTCGTCTTGCTTATCGCGGAGCGAACAGCATCAAGCTCGACAGTTTGGGTGCGCTGCAAATTGTTACTGATCTCGGGACCCTCCAGGACCAGGCGCCGGTATCGTTTCAGGAGATCGATGGCGTACGCCATCCTGTACAGAGCCACTACGCTTTGGCTTCCGGAAGCAGCAACCAGTATGGCTTTGCCGTAGATCCGAGCTACCAGCGCGATCATGAGTTAATCATTGATCCGGGTGTGGATTATTCGACCTTCCTCGGCGGATCAAACACCGATGGAGCGAGCGGCATCGCTGTCGACGCGGCGGGAAATGCCTACATCGTCGGAACGACGTACTCCTCGAATTTTCCTACCACTGCAGGAGCCTTCGACCGCACGCTGGCGCCCCCGAACGATGTAACAGTCAGCAAGCTTAATCCGACTGGTACTGCCCTGGTTTGGTCTACCTACATGGGCGGCACGCCAACAGCGCTACCGGCCGGCAACGGTTCGGACCCCTGGGAGTTCGGCCGAGCGATCGCCATAGATAGTTCCGGCAATGTGTATGTCACCGGCCAGACCACATCGTCCAACTTTCCCATCACCAAGGGCGCCTTTCGTACAACTCTGCACGTGAATCCGTTCGATGCAACGGACGCTTTCGTCACTAAACTGAATCCCTCTGGCTCGCAACTGATCTACTCGACCTTCCTTGGCGGATCGGGCCTTGACGACGCTCTTGCCATTACCGTTGACAACACCGGAAGCGCCTACGTGACCGGCGAAACCGGCTCTGCTGATTTTCCCATCACTCCCGGAGCGCCACAGACGAAGTTTGTCGGCAGCGGTTCTCAGGCGTATGTCACTAAGCTCAATCCTGCGGGTTCGGCGCTTGTCTATTCGACATTTTTGGGTGGGTCGAATGTGCAGATGGGCAATCGGGTCGTTGTCGATGCTGCACATAATGCCTATGTCATGGGCTCAACGAGTTCGCCCGACTTTCCGACTACGGCAGGTGCATACGACAGAACGCTTGCGGGCTCATTCGACCTCTTCGTCAGCAAGTTGAACCCCACGGGAACCGCGCTCCAATATTCCACCTACCTTGGCGGAACAGGAATGGAAATTGGAGGAGGACTCGCCGTCGATCCGGCAGGCAATGCGTACATCACGGGAGGCACGGATTCCGCCGATTTCCCCGCTACTCCGGGCACGTTGCAAATTGTCACGGATCCCGATAACACGGGTTTTGTCACGAAGTTGAATGCGACGGGCTCCGCCCTGATCTATTCCACATTGCTCCAGGGCCAGGCTATGGCCATCGCTTTGACTCCCACGGGCAATGCATGGATCACAGGGGCAACCACTTCACTGAATTTCCCCACCACCCCGGACGCGTATGAGCGTTTCTTTCATGCGGGTGGGACCTTCGTCTCCGCCGATAGTTTCATCACCCAGCTGAATGCGACCGGCTCAGCGGTGTTGTACTCCAGCTATCTTGGTGGCATTAACACCGATGTAGGCTACGATATCGGGCTGGATTCAGCAGGCAATGTTTACGTCGCCGGCTCGACGACGTCCCCGGACTTCCCGGTGACGCCAACGGCCTTCGGGCGCGTCTTCAAAGGCAATCCAGATCTCTTCTGGGGTGACGGTTTCGTCACAAAGCTCGCGTTGAATGAGGGGCCTCCGCCCCCACCGGCACTGCCCACGGTCGCGCAGGTAACGCCTGCGGCCATCAGCGTAGTCGGGAGCAACCCCGATAACGTCACGGTGATTCTCACCAACGGCGCCCAGGGAACGGGGGCGATTGTGTCCCTGACCAGCAGCAATCCGAACGCCCTGAATGTGCCGGCAACGGTGGTGGTCCCCGCGAATGCGCTGAGCGTGACGTTCTCGGCAACCACTTCCTTCGTTGCCGTCAATACTCCCGTGACGATCACCGCTTCCTACAACAACAGTTCCAAGGGAGTAACACTCACCGTCATGCCCGTGCCGCCCGCGGCGACTCTGGCAGGCTTGAATCTCGTTCCCAACGTTGTGACCGGAGGCGACACGATACAGGCGTTTGTGAGCCTCAGTGGCGCAGCGCCTGCCGGCGGATTTACGGTATCTCTCTCCACCAATAATCCGATAGCCGCTGTGCCTGCAAGCATCACCGTGCCTGCGGGACAAACAAGCACGCCTTTCTTTCCGATACCTGTGGGTACCGTCACCACCACAACCGGACTGACGATCTTCGCGACTGCCGGAGGTTTCACCCAATTGGCGGGACTTACTGTGAACCCGAAAACCCCTCCGGTTACCACCTCAACGCTGACTGTTTCGGCGAGCGGGCGCAACGGAGAACGAATCGTCTCGGCTCCTGCGGGTATCAGTGTGACGGTAGGGGGCTCGGCCCAGGCTTCGTTCACCACCGGCACAACGATATCGCTCTCTGTAGCGAGTGGACGTGACGCAATCTGGTCCGGGGCATGTTCAAGCGGCGGACAGAAGACAAAGACCTGCACTTTTACATTGAGCGCAAGCGCGAGTGTGACAGCGAATGTTCAATGACGATTGCACCCTGAATCCGTGGCTGATCGGTTTATTTCACACCGTTGTCTGATGCCGGTCAGCCACCTATGCGAACCTGGCGGAGTGCGCTTTACCGTCTTTGAGTTGAACTGATTGATTCTTCAATGCGGGTCATGGCAGTTGATCCGCATTGAAGAGTCGACTACGGTACTAGTTGACGCGCTGTCGTGATTGAGAAACACACTTCTCATCACGCCGGCTCTCGTCATTGCCACATCCGTGGCGGCCGGGAGTATGCACAGTGATCTTCTTTGTGCGTATGCTTGTTCTGTAAATCCCTCAGAGACCGCGACAAGGAACCGCCATGTCTGACGCCGTTAAACTCTCCGCCGCCTCCCTCGTCGCCTTCATCCCCATTGCCGACAAGGACAAGGCGCTCGCCTTCTACCGCGGCCGGCTCGGCCTCACCCTCATCGAAGACCAGTCGCCATTCGCGCTCGTCTTCGATGCCAATGGCACCACCATTCGCGCCACCTTCGCCGGCGGCTTTCAGCCCCACCTCTTCAGCGTCCTCGGGTGGCGTGTTGCCGACATCGAAACCACAGTCCAGCAGTTGAAAAAGGCAGGCATCCGTTTCAACCGCTACCCCGGCATGAACGACAAAGACCCCCACGCAATCTGGACAGCCCCCGGCGGCACCAAAGTCGCCTGGTTCACTGACCCCTTCGGCAACGTCCTCAGCCTCCAGCAGGGCACATAATCTGACAGAGTGACATCGATTGCGCTGCGCTGGACGCGGATTGCACTCTGTCATGCAGGCATTGCGCACCGTCCGTCACCGATTGCATTCCGTCTGACGCCGATTGCCACAGGTCCCACCTGTAGCTAGGCTCTATTCTTGAGTTTCCACCCGTGTCCGACTTCGCCCAAACCGTCAAACAACAAGCTGACATCGTCAAAGTCATCGGCGGCTACATCCGCCTGCGCAAAGCCGGGGCGCAAAACTACTCCGGCCTGTGCCCCTTCCATAAAGAGAAATCCCCCTCCTTCTCCGTCCACGCGGGCCGCCAGTTCTACCACTGCTTCGGCTGCGGAGTATCTGGAGATATCTTCAGCTTTGTCAGTAAGATAGAGAACGCTGGATTCCCGGAGTCCGTCCGCATCGTTGCCCAGAAATGCGGCATCCCGCTCCCCAAGCGCGAATACAACAGCCCCGAAGAAGCTGCAGAAGCCGGCCAGCGCCGCAAGCTCCTCGACCTCCACGAAGCCGCCGCTGCCTGGTTCGAGCAGCAGCTCCGCTCCCCCGATGGCGCTTTCGCCCGCGAATACCTCGCCGGCCGCGGCGTCACCCCGGAAGCCATCAAGCTCTTCCGCATCGGCTACGCCCCTGATAACTTCAACGCCCTCCGCGAATATCTCGCCCCCTCAGCAGACGCGGAAGTCCTTCGTATATCAGGACTTTTCAGCTCCAAAGACTCCGAAGACGCAGGCGGCAATCTCGTCCCCGGACGCCTCTACGACCGCTTCCGCAAGCGCATCACCTTCCCTATTTGCAACGAGTCCGGCCGGGTCATCGCCTTCACCGCCCGTGCCCTAGAGTCCGGCGACAAGTCCGGTCCAAAGTACATCAACTCACCAGAAACGCCCCTCTACTCCAAGGGCCAGGTTCTCTTCAATCTCGACAAGGCCAAAGCCGCAATTCGCGCCATGGAGTTCGCCCTCCTCGTTGAGGGTCAGATGGACTGTATCTCCGTCTATATGCGTGGGATACAGAACGTCATCGCGACCTCAGGCACCGCCTTCACCGAGCAACAGGTAGCGCTCCTGCGTCGCCAAACCACCAATGTCGTAGTCAACTTCGACCCCGACGCTGCCGGAGCCAACGCCGCCGAAAAATCCATCGCCCTGCTGACTGAAGAAGGCTTCTCAATCAAAGTCGTCACGCTGGAGGGGGGCCTCGACCCGGACCGCTTCATTCGCGACCGCGGTGTTGAGGCCTACGCTGCCGCGATCAAAGGCGCCCGCCGCCAATCCGACTACCTCATTGACCGCGCCCGCCAAAACTTCCCAGGAGCCAGTGCCGACGCCAAGATCAAGGCCATGAACTACCTGCTGCCGCACATCCGCCGCATTCCGCAAAAGCTCGAGCGCGATCAGTTCGCTCAGGACGCAGCGCAGAAGCTCGGCATCGACTCAGCACACATTCGCGAAGAACTGCGTCAAGCCGCCCTGAAGCGCCAGGATCGGGTAGAAGTCAGGGCCACCGGCTTGACTGAAGTAGAGCGCGTAATGCTCCGCGCCCTTGCCACCCCCCACACCACCGATCCTGCATGCTGGGCGACAGCTTCAGCAGCCATTCGTGAACATCCCGAGTGGTTTGATGGGCTTGCCACCTACCCGGCAATGGCGGCGCTGGCTGCTCAACAGTTCTCCGACCCCATCGGAGCAATTCCAGACCAGGCACAGCGCGCCCTGCTCGCCCAGGCTCTGCTGGAAGAACGCGAATCCCCCGCCGAGATCGCAGTGCACGACGCACTCCACGGCCTCCACGTCCGCAGCCTCGAGCAGCGCCAGCGCCACCTCCGCGCCGAGATCGCCGCCGCAGAGCAGCGCGGCGACGGGGCCGAACTAGCCGTCCTCACCCAACGCAAACTGGAACTCGACCGCGAGCTACGCAATCTGCACGGCTGAGATCAATCAAAAATCGCTATAATCACGGCAAGGCTGGCACGGACAAGACCGGAGAACTGCTTATGATTCTCGAACTTAAACCTGAACAGCAGCGCATACTTGAGCTGGCTACCCAATCCGGCATGACTCAGGAAGAAGTGGTTGAGCGCGCCTTTGAGATCATCCGTGACCAGCATGGGCTCGACGAATTATTCGCGACGAATCGCGAAGAAATTGCGGCTCATATTGAACAAGGTTATGCGGAGGCATTACGCGGTGAACTTCTGGAACCGGACGAAGTAAAGCGCATTCTGTTGAAACGTCGGCAAGAGCGTAAGACCGCCTAGTACATGCCGCCTCCCTATCTCGTTACTCCTACAGCAGCAAATGACATAGACGTTATTTGGAAATATATTGCGTCGGACAATCTGGAAGCGGCTAATCGCGTAGACGAAGCTATATACGCTGCTTTTGTGTTGCTAGGGGCGAATTCGATGCTCGGATCGGTGCGCAAGGACGCCACAAGCGCGCCTGTCCGGTTCTGGCCGGTGACCCAGTTTCCTAATTTCATCGTTGTCTATGTTCCCGAGCCCAAGCCGATTCAGGTCGTTGCGGTGGTTCACGGCAAACGTGATCTTCGTTCTTTTATGCGATTAAGATAGACTCATGCGCCCAGGTCACGGATGAGGTAAAGAATCGTAGGCCAATAACGCACAAATGGAACCAAAACCCTTGAAAATACATCTATATAAATGAGCAGGACCGCACGACGACGGAACCGCAGAGTACCAGCAAGAAAATACTTGACTTGCGTGGGCTTTTTGCTGTTAATCCGGGAGGTGCCCTGTGGTACACTTGAACTCTCTGAAGGATACGCGCCCTACTGCCCCAAAAATGAGCTGCGGCTCGCGGGCAGGCCAACCTTGGCCAACTGCGCACATTATCCCGATCCGAGTAACTCAACCGGACATCGCTTTCCGATGTTGGGCCATTTTGCTTGTACGGAAATCGGTTGCTGAAGTTTTCAGCGCAAAGCCCGATACCCGTACCAGGCCGTGCGTCCAACGAGGTGGCAGTCGAGATTTTTTGCGCAGGAGACGTGAGCGCTTTGGCTATTGACGACAAATTCGAAGACGATATTTCTAACCTGATCGATTCGGGCAAAGAGAAGGGCTATCTCACCTATGGCGACGTGAACGACATGTTGCCGGAAGATATGCATAATGCCGACGATCTGGATGACCTTATAACCACCATTGGAACCCAGGGCATCGACCTGCTCGATGGACCAAAGTTCGGCGGCGACAAAGACTTTGACCTTGAAGAAGGCGAAGACGTCGAGCTCGACCTGACGCCTGGCACGCTTGAAAAAACCAACGATCCCGTCCGCATGTATCTGCGCGAGATGGGCACCGTGCCGCTGCTTACGCGTGAGGGCGAAGTTGAAATCGCCAAGCGCATTGAGCGCGGCCAGATGCGCGTGCTCAAGTCGTTGTCTCGTTCGCCCGTAGTCATTCGCGAAATCGTGGCTCTCGGCGAAGATCTCAAGCGCGGCGTCCGCAACGTCAAGGAAGTGGTCACCTTCGACGAAGAAGAGCTGACCGAAGATGTGGTGCAGGCCCGCGTTCGCGCCACGGCAGGCCGCATTGACGCGCTCGTGCGTCATCAGAAAAAGATCGCTCTGCTCGAGGAAAAGCTCGAGACCCTGACGGCCAAGACCAAGGCTCGCGAAGCCCGTAAGACGGGCTGGCTCATCGCCCGCGAAAAGGTCTATATCTCGCGCATCGTACGCGAGCTCAAATACACCGGCCAGGAGCGCAAGCGCCTCCTCGACAAGGTCAACAAGACTGTCGAGATCATGCGTTCGCTTGAGCGCCAGATCAAGTCGCTCGACCAGAAGCACGACTCCTCCAAGAGCGAAGACCTGAAAAAGGAATATCGCCGGCAGCAGAAAAACTGCCGCATGGATCTCGAAAAGCTGGAGCTTGAGGTCGGCGTCAGTGTTGCCGAACTGCGCCGCACCCAGCGCGAGATGATCCAGGGCGACATGGACGCGGAGAAGGCAAAGCGCGAGCTCATCGAGGCCAACCTTCGTCTCGTCGTTTCCATCGCGAAGAAATACACCAACCGCGGCCTGCAGTTCCTCGACCTGATTCAGGAAGGCAACATCGGCCTCATGAAGGCAGTCGACAAGTTCGAGTACCGCCGCGGCTACAAATTCTCGACCTATGCCACCTGGTGGATTCGTCAGGCGATCACCCGCGCCATTGCTGATCAGGCGCGCACCATCCGCATCCCGGTGCACATGATCGAGACCATCAACAAGCTCATCCGCACCTCACGTCAACTGGTCCAGGAGCTTGGCCGCGAGCCATCCAGCGAAGAGATCGCGCGGCGCATGGATATCCCTGTCGCCAAGGTTCGCAAGGTGCTCAAGATCGCGCAGGAGCCCATCTCGCTTGAGACCCCGATCGGCGAAGAAGAAGATTCGCACCTCGGCGACTTCATTGAAGATCGCCAGGCTGTATCGCCCTCTGAGGCTGTCATCAGCGTCAACCTCAAGGAGTACACTTCGCAGGTTCTCCGCACCCTGACCCCGCGCGAAGAGCGCGTGATCAAAATGCGCTTCGGCCTCGACGACGGCTCCGAGCACACCCTCGAAGAAGTCGGCCAGAGCTTCCAGGTAACCCGTGAGCGCATCCGGCAGATCGAAGCCAAGGCACTTCGCAAACTGCGACATCCGTCGCGCAGCCGCAAGCTGCGGGCATTTGTCGAGGGCGTCAAGGAGCTGTAAATTACCTCAAAGCAGTGAATCGAAGGCTGGATCCGAGTGGATCCAGCCTTCTTTTTATGCAAAATCGCCAGCAGCAGTGCTATCCTTCCGCGCATGGCCGAATTCCCAGTAAATCCGCAGCGTCACGACCCCTACAAGAACTTCAAATTCCGCCTCAAGTGGGACGGTAAATACGTCGCGGGCGTCTCCAAGGTTTCAGGCCTCACGCGAAGCACGTCCGTCGTTGAACATCGCGAAGGCGGCGACCCCAGCACCAGCCGCAAATCCGCTGGCGTTACCCAGTTCGAGCCCATTACTCTGGAGCGCGGGCTCACACAGGACACCGCCTTTGAGGACTGGGCAAATCAGGTGTGGCAGTTCGGTGCGCCTTTGGGGTCTGAATCCCAGCTCAAGGAGTTTCGCAAAGACGTCATCCTCGAGCTCTACAACGAAGCCGGCCAGATCGTAATGGCCTACAAGATCTACCGCTGCTGGCCATCGGAGTACCAGGCGCTTCCCAACCTCGACGCCAACGCGAACGCCGTCGCCATTGAGCACATCAAGCTTGAAAATGAAGGCTGGGAGCGGGACAGCTCAGTAAAGGAACCAGTCGAGCCTTAAAGACTGTATCTACGAAACCGGACCTATTTCTCCCGAAAATCGACCGGCACCAGTTCCTTCTTCGTCCTGCGAAGCACCAGTGTGCCTGCAAGCAGGTCCGTAAGAGATCGTTTGCCCGGCGTAAAAGGCTGAATTAGAAAACCAAGGACAGAGATCAGCACGCAGATAATAAAAGATCCGCCTACCAGCGTGTTATATTCCGATTTCGTTCCGAACAAAATCATGATGATGTAGAAGAAAATCAGCGGCAACGCACTGATTCCGTACCGAAGAGCGACGCGTTTGAAGTGAATCCGTCTCCCCTTTCGGTCTGTTACCGCTATGCCAGCCGCAAGATCACCAAGTGTTCCCCTAAACTCTGAGATACCGGTCAACAGTTGATACAGGCAATCCAGAATCAGCCATACAATCAGGAAGAGATAGACGCCTGTGTTTGCCTGCGACCTGAAGCTGAAAGCTACATCCGCGATTATGGCTATAAATCCAGCTACGGCGCCCACAAATAAAAAGACAAAGAAATCAACGATGCCTGCTGAGAGCCTTCTTCCAAAGCTCGCGCAAACCGCGTCGACTATGTTGGGTGCTTGCGCGGCCTCACCGCTCGCCTTGGCAGCCGCAACGCGATGCACCCGCGGAGCCCTCATCTCATCCGGAGCGCGCGGCATGGCGCTCACCTGGCGCGCAATGCCCGCAAAAGCCAGTGAGCGATAAGCTTTGCGCCCTCCCCACCAGATGAAACCGTACAGCAGAACACAGAGAATCGCCGCCACTCCAAAATCGAGGGCGTTTGTGACCCGTGAAGGCAGGTCCTCATGGATATAGACCTTGGCGATCGAAGCAATATCCGGAGCAAGAGGGGGTGGATTGGCGGCAGGCGCAGCATTGGCCGCCGGCGCCTGACTTGCCATGGCATTGGCATTCTTTTGCGCCTTCGCCGCCAGCCACGGATTGACCCGTTGAGAGGGCGTCCACATGTGAAGCATTACCAGCGTCTTCTCAACCCGTGGCCTGACAAGCGGCGCGAGCAACTCTGAGATCCACGGTGAAACCAGCAGGAAAATCAGAAAGGCAAAGATTCCCAGAAAAGGCGTCAGCCCTCGCCACTTGCGTTGAAACGCGATCTCGGTGCGTTCCTTGTCTAACGCCTCTTTGCTCGCTTCAAGAAAGCTGAGAGCGCTCTCAAATCCCGGCCTGTACAACGCAGCCCACGCCGCAGTCGGCTGCTCGCTCCATTGCCAGGTAAGCGCAGTCTTCAGGCCCGGATCGCGTAGTAGGCCCTCTCTTCCTGTCTCATAAAGGTCCGCAGTCTCAGCCAGTCGCCGGTAAGTGATGGCCGACTGCGCTTCTTCATCCGACCACCGCCTGAGCCTCTCCCATACCCGCATCAAGATCTCGTGCGAAATATCGATCACCGTGTCTTTTTCGAGCGGCTCGCCTTAAGGAGGCATCAGAAACGACCGGCTGGTCACACGAAAAACCTCCAGCACGGGAGCCAGTTCGTCGGGCGCCGCGCCAACCACTTCGCACAGAACCTGAAACTGCATCGGCCTGCGAATTCCGCGCGCATCCGTCCCGCGGTCTGTCAGTGCCTTGAAGACCTTCTCGCAAAGCTTCTTCTGCCTGGGCGTTTTCAGATCATTGAAGGCCTCGTCAGCATGCTCATCGAGCGCCCTGGCCATCGTACCCACGGCCTCGTAATCTTCCACCGCAAGCACGCCTTGGCTGCCTTCGTCCTGCCAATGAGCCCATGTCCGGTTGACCGCATGCTGCAAAATCGAGAGCTGATCTGGCGTCTCACCCACGTCATTAACCAGCCGCGTCAGCAGTACAGCGCTCAAATCGCCGCCAGCCACCGCAATCGGCTCAGCAATCGCTGCACGGCGCTCGTCGCGCGTCAGTCGCGGAACAAGATACTGGCTATCGTTCATCACTTCCGGCAGGCGATCGAACTGCGAGCACTCCCCCAGAAAATCCGAACGCATCGTGAGCACGATGTAGATCGGATAACTCGGATGAGACAACGGTTCCAGCAGCAGGTTCACAAAAGTCGTTGCATCGCCACCCATCGCATCCGTACTCGATGGCCCGCGCGCGGCCTTTCCATATCGGAAGAGCTCCTCAAACTGATCGACCACCAGCAGCAGGTTGGTGCCCGGTTCAAGATGAGCAAAATCGAAGATGTCCACCAGCCCCAGGCTGCTCATCCGCAGGGTCGTCTCGGCAATCGCCCGCGCCGAAAGCCCCTCAGGCATTATCTGCTCCACGAAGAATCCCGCATCGGCAAAGGCTTGCGCCATGCTGCGTATAGGGTTGCCTCCAGGCCTGAACTGCACCATCCGCCATGAAGTCCCTGCCGACGACATCAGTCCACGATGCAAAGCTGGCTTGAGGCCGCAATTCACCAGTGAAGATTTTCCCGTTCCCGAAGTCCCAACCACCGCAAGAAAATGCGTAGCCGCCAGCTTGTCGATCATTCGATCGACCTGGCTCTCCCTGCCAAAGAAGAGATATTCCTCATCTTCGCGAAAGGGCCGTAAGCCGGGAAAAGGATTTTCGAGAACAGGAGTTTCCGAGGTCATCAGGGCCGGGTCCCTTCCAGCGCCTGCAGGAAAGGATGCACCGCCGGTTCAGAAAAGCCGGGCAGGCAGTTGAGTAGATTCGCTTCCTCTGATTCCACCAGGTAGCGCTTGGCCTCCGTCTCCGGTCCGGCTAGATAGGTGAATATCGGTCTCTTGCCGTTCCTGCTGCCGGGATTTTTTCTCAGCTCGCCGTCGACCGAGAGCTTCCAAAGCTCGCCACCCTCGCCGTAGAAAACAACAATGGCGCTGCACTGCATCATCAGGTTCTGGTTCGCCTGGCGCACCGTCGCAGCGTCGCCCTCAAAGATCGGAATCTCAACATCGTACCCGGCCGCCTTGAGAAGCTTACGCAGGGAGATTGTGTTCATGCGGTCTCGCTGGTCGCAGATCAGGTAAATCAACTTGCGATCTTCGCCGCTATCCTGTGCGTCCGCAGGCGGAGCCGGCTCCTGCATCTTCTGCAGCGTGTTATGAATCGCCCCCTTGATCGTTTCCGTCTCAGGCGAGGTGATCACATCGGCGGCAAACTGCGCCTCCGGACTCCTCTTGAGTTGATCGATAAACTGAATCTGCTCCGCCTGCTTTGGCGCCAGCCCATCCGGAATCCAGATCATGCGCCGTAGTCCGCCTTCATGGCTGCGTTGAATCGCAAGCTCGTTCTGCAGCACCACCAGCGACTTCTGGCTCGGCCCATCCAGAACAGCTCCATAGCCATTGCCGATAAGGTGAATCGAAAGCTGACTCTGCTCCAGATTCGCAGTCACTTCCGCGATGTAGGCCTCTTCATCCTTGGGCAATTCATGATCCGGCAGTACGCGATAACCATGCCGCTTCAACTCGCAGTCCAGCATCTCTCGTGCGGCGCGCTGGTCGTAGCTGCACTCAGCCAGATACACGGCCGGCATCTCTTTCGCCGGGGCCGCGGTACTCTCAACAGTCGGATGGTGCCCGTTCTCAGCCTTCGCCAGCAGCTTCAGCAGCTCGCTCAATTCAAAGGCCAACTTGTTCACCGTACTTAGAAACTTCTGCCCCAGTTCCTCACCGAAGTAAGGATCGAACTCCTGCGGAATATGATCGTGATCCAGTTCATAGAACTGGTAGCCCAGCGTCTCCCTCATCGCCGGATGTGGCAGATGCTCGCGGTCCACTGGCGCCTTGAGCACCTTCACCAGTCGGCTCTTATTTGCAACCCTCAGTCCCACGGACTTCTCAGCGGCGTCGCAGAACTCCTGTATCTCCCGCGTGCACCATTTCGATTCCACATAACGGGGACTTAGCACGGAAAGCATAACTGCAGTGCCCGGAAACTGCGCGACTATCTCATCGGCGAATATGTCATCGCTCGCGAGTCTTTCATCCCGCCATATCTTCGCTGTTCCACCCATGCGCATATTGAGGAACGCTGCCAGCGAGAAATGAAATCTCTCCACCCATCCCTGTTGGCCGGGCATAAGAGGCTGGTTGTCAATGTGCGCGTAACTGATGAACAGGTCCTTATCAAAGGCCATAGACATTTACCCGCATTCGAGGGAATACTACCACGACCGCAACTGCGCCCCGGTAACTTTCTATGGATGGTGTTCATCACGCCGCAGGCGTTTCGTTATTAGCAATTTTCAGATAGAGCCAGGCCCAATACCGCAGCTCCCGCGTGGAAATGTCTAAGCGCGCTGCATCATGTCAGCCAGCTTTTCCTTCTGCTTGCGGGCTTCCTTGTTAGCGTACATTGCGGCGTCAGCCGCGCGCTGCAGTCCTTCCTTCGTGGTGCCGTTTTCGGGATAGACGGCAAGGCCCACGCTCGCGGAGCCGAGTAAAGTGTATTCCTCCAACTCAAAAGGCTCATCGAAACAATGCTGCAGGCGAGTCGCGATCTCCTCAGCATCAAGGTGGCTGCGCACAATCGGTACCAGTACGATGAACTCATCCCCTCCGATACGTGCCAGCACATCATCGGTGCGCAACTGCAGCTTCATCCTGCGCGTGACTTCCCGCAGATATAGATCGCCAGTGCGGTGGCCATAGCGATCGTTGACATCTTTGAACCTGTCCAGGTCCACATAGATCAGCCCGAACATGCCCTCGTTGCGCAGAGCCTTCGCCATGAGCATATCCAGGTGCTTTTCCATGCTGAATCGGTTCGGAATATCTGTAAGCAGATCATGTTCCGACCGGTGGCGCAGGTCGCTGTAGAGTCGCCGCGTTTCAATCGCCAGCTCTGCCAATCGGGCTCCGGCGCTCAGGGCAGCGGGAATCTCAGTATCCGCCGCTGTCACCCGCATTGGAGTAGCCAGCAGCAACCCCAGTGAAATACCGTCTCGAGAGTAGAGCTCCTCACAAACTATGCCCGGTCCTGTCGGCCGCTGCAACTCAGCCGAGCCTCCCGCCGCCGGGCTTAGCTCAAACCAGCATGCAGCTCCATAAAGTTGTGAAGAAACCTTCGACTGAATCTCCTGCAGCACTTTCGCCAAGGGCTCAGAGCTGCTGATCAGCTCGAGTATGTGGCTTCGCTGCTGCTCCTGTCGGGCCGTCCTGCGTTCGCGGATCGCGTCTTCCTGGCTCTGCTTTGCCAGATACGCCGACTGATTCCGCAGCCGCTTGTCGAGCATGCCCGCCCAGGACACTACCGCCAGAATCGTCACGCTCAGCAGCGTGCTGACGTAGGCCAACTTTTTCATCGTCCACCACGCCGGAGGCTGCATCATCACGATATCCGAGAGCGAGCGCATATGCAGGTCAAACCACAGGCGGTCGCTCCAGTGGTCCCCTGGATCGACAAAACAAACTCCCGTCACGCGAACATGGCTCCCGATCTCCGGGCGCTTGGAATTGTCCTCTTCTCCCGTCTCCGAGGAGCGACGGCGCAGCGTGCTGGAGAACAGGTGCCCCCCGGAAGAGATGATGAAGAAATCGACGCGGGAGTCATGCACCATGTCCACGATGTCGCCTTCCATCGAAACAAGGTTGTAAGCGTACTTTCCGGTCGAGGCAGCCTCCCAGTCGATATTCGACGGTTTCAGCGACGAAGGTTTATTCACAGGCCGCAGCAGCGCATGCTCAAGTTCTACGCTCAGCTCACCGACAGTGGGAAAACCCGTTGCCTCGATACTGTCGCCCGGCCGCAACGGCAGGAAAGCATTTGTCTTCACGAGCATCGGATGTCCGTCCGGCTGCTCCAGCACCGCCTGCTGACCGGGTTCGTAGAAGGTCAGCGTGCCACGGATCTTCACGCGCGAGCTCTGGTTCCTCCCGCGATAATGGCCGATCACCTGGTCCATCGCAATCGCAGGCACGCTCCACGGATCGTTCGCGGGCTTATGCAGAATCTCCACATCCTGCGCCGAATTTATATCGAGCCATACACCTGTCACCTGCATCTTGCTGTCGTAATCACCGGCGGCGACTCCGTTCAGACGCACGTCCGCATCGAGCAGATCTTCGGCCCGCAGCGTACCCGGATGCACAATGACTCCGCCCACCGTGCCATTCGGCACCCGCACCCGCAATTGCATGCCTGCAGGACGGGCATTATCCATCGCCGCCGAGATTACCTGGCCGGAGATGGTCACATAGCGGCTGTCCCACTTGGACTGGATAAGGTCTTCGATCGTCGCAGGCTGCGCCACCGGCATCGAGCCATGAGAGATCAGGCGCACCGTGCTGGCCACGATGATTGGCTTGAAGCCTGGAGCGGTGAAGCCGGTGATCGCCACGCGGTCGCCGGGCAGCAGTCCCATTTCGGTGCCCCAGCGTACATAGCATCCCGAATCCCCCTCCATCACGGAGAGATCCTCGTCTGAGGGACGCAAGTACGTTACTATCCCCTCAATCTCGACCGGAATTTTCTTTTCTGCCTGGGTATTGGTCAGAGCCTCCACCTGCGCAATGCTCGTGAGCCTCTCAGAATTCTGGGGGCTTTGCGCGCCGGCCAGGCAGCTGATAAGGAGCGATATCGCGGGATAAAGCAGAATTGAAAAAGTTCTTCGCATCGATTCGCTTCGCGCTCCTTTCCGCCGCTACTGTATTGGCCTCAGTGACACTCCCAATGAATTTTATCGGCCGCTGGAACCCAGGCAGCAGATATCTCCCCAACTCCGCGAAGGAATGTCAATCATCGTCTCATAAATGTAAGATGCCCCGATATAGCCAGAACAGGGGAGAACACCAGCCGGGAGGGGTACATTTCCGGTCAAAAACCGGTCCACCCACCCAGCAAAAGGACACCATTGCAGGAACTTTAGTCGCCCATATCAGTGAAAGCAACACGTTACAGACGTAATCTTCTTAGTCGCCCTTCTATCTAAACTGCAGAGAATTACCTGCGAAAGCACCATAGATAAATTGCATTGACTTTCTTGCTGTTATTGCGACAGGGAGTCTGCTTTCAGTCTCTCCCGGCGCATCCACAATGATTTGGCTATAATCGCCAGTTGGCGTTCAGCCTCAATCGCAGCACGGCCAGGTCAGGTCGCGTAAGAGGGCTGTGTGTCAATGGGGTAGGTCATGGCAAATGCAATAGAAACTCCCGTCACGGCGTCCGAAGTTCGGGCCGGGGAGCGATCTGTAACGGTTCATTCGCAATACGCCCACGGCGGAGCGCAGTCTCTCCCTATCCGCAAAATCCGTGTTCTCGGAGTGCCTTTAGACTTGGGCGCCAGCCGCCGCGGCGTCGACATGGGTCCATCGGCGGTACGAGTAGCAGGCCTCGAAGCGCGCCTCGAGGCTCTCGGCCACCAGGTCACAGACGGTGGCAATATCCGCGTCGAGATCGCCGAAACCCAAAGCGTCGGCAGTGCCAACGCACGCTTTCTCAACCAGATTGCTGACACTTGCACCCGCACAGCCGAGGCGGTAGCACAAAGCCTCGAAGACGGCATGACCCCCCTCGTCCTCGGCGGCGACCACTCGCTGGCCGCCGGCACAATCTCCGGAGTAGCTGAGTTCTACCGCCGCCACCAGCAGAAGATCGGTGTCATCTGGATCGACGCCCACTCCGACATCAATACGCCCGCGACTTCGCCCTCAGGCAACGTCCACGGCATGCCGCTTGCCGCTCTGCTCGGTCTCGATGCAGATTCAGGGCTGCAGCCGCTCAGCCAGATCTTCGGCTACAGCCCTAAGATCGCCCCGGAAAACACCGTCATCATCGGCGTGCGCGACGTCGACGCCGCGGAGCGGGAGAACATTCGCCGCGCCGGAGTCGCCGCCGTCTACACCATGCGCGACATCGACGAGCGCGGTATGCGGACCGTCATGGAAGAAGCGCTGCATACCGCCAGTCAGGGCACAGCCGGCTACCACGTCTCCCTCGACATGGACTGGATCGACCCCGAAGACGCCCCAGGCGTAGGCACCCCGGTACGAGGCGGCGTAACCTACCGCGAAGCCCATCTCGCCATGGAAATCCTCGCCGACCACGGCAAACTTCTCAGCTTCGAAATCGTCGAAGTCAACCCCGTAATCGACGAACACAACCGCACCGCTGACCTAGCAGTAGAACTAGCCTGCTCCGCGTTTGGAAAGAAAATTTTGTGAGGCTAAGGTAATATCAACTTTTGAAGGGCTGGTTAGATGGTTGAAACAATTCAGTTTAAATCTTACTCACTACCGGCGCGTCAAATTTTTAGCCTATTCACCGAAAGGCGGCTCAAGCTTGAGCCAGCTTTTCAGCGGCGAGGTGTGTGGCAGAAGCGACAGCGGGTTGGCCTGTTGCAATCCATTTTCCAAGGCTATCCAGTTCCTTCTGTATTTCTCTATCGCCATGTGAACGAGGAAACAGGTCAAGTTGTATTCGAAGTAATAGACGGTAAGCAGCGAATCGAATCGATCCTCATGTACGCAGGCTACTTACCTGGTCGTTTCAGCGCACCTATTGAATTGCTGCTCGGCGAAAAACCTACGGAGGTTACTTATTCGCAGCTTCGGAAGCTGAAGGAACAAGGGCGCCTCGAAGAGTACCATCTCCAAGTGATTGAGGTTTCGGGGGGATTTAGCGACATTGTCGAATTATTTGTGCGCATCAACTCTACTGGTAATGCGCTAACGCGACAGGAAATTAGAAACGCACATTTTTATAAGAGCGAGTTCCTGAAGGCCGCCAAGAAGCTTGCCTCGAAGTACCAGAATTACCTTCAGAATATTGGTGTCATCGGAGCCCAACAGGCTCGGCGCATGAAGCACATCGAACTGATGAGCGAGCTAATCTACTCCGCAAATATCGGCGGAGTAGGAAATAAAAAACGCGTACTGGATTCGTCAATGCGTGCCGATTCGATTAAAGGAGTCAAGTTACTTAAAGCAGAACGCATGGCTGTCGCTGGGCTGAATAGACTCAAACGAATGTTTCCTGAACTTTCGCGTTCAGTACGCTTCCATAAGGTTTCAGATTTCTATAGCTTGGCGGTGGTTGTCCAGACCTTTGTGGCAAAGGGATTGGTTTTAGATGACCGCAGGCGTAATTGTTTAGCTTGGGATGTACTGACCGCCTTCTCAACTGGCGTCGATCAGCTTGCACTGGCTTCGAAGAAGTTAGAAATTAAGACACTCTCACCTCGCGATGAGCTCTTGCGTCAATACCTAAATGCTGTTCGGGAAGGGTCTGACTCTGAACCGAATAGACGAAAGCGCCACGATATCCTGTGCCGACTCTTGGAGCCCATATTCGAGATAAAGGATCAACAGCGTTTATTCAGTCAAGAGCAGCGTAGAATCCTATGGAATACGGCTGAAGAGAGAGTTTGCGCTGAATGTGGCTGCGAATTAAATTGGGAGGACTTTCAGGCGGATCACATTAAACCTTTCACTTTGGGTGGCAAGACTACCCTTGGTAATGCCGCCCTTCTCTGTGCCACACATAACGCGGCGAAGGGAAGGCGGGTGCGCAAGAAAAAATGATGGAGAACCTTCACAATTGTTTTCGAGGCATAACGCAGCAGGATGCAGCCATGACCATTGCTCTCGAAATCAGGCCGCACACGCAGGATGACTGCGCCGCAGCTCTGCTCGAAGAGGCGGCTCATGCTGCGTCTGCTAAGTCCAGACCAATCGTAGCCAAAGACATCGTTGAGCTCTTTGCGCCCATTCAAGGCCTTGATATCGACTTTGAAGTGCCTCCGAATTCCCGAGATGAACACGCCGCGACACCTTTTGCCTAGCCCCCGCCAGCTAGAATCAAACCTGAATGGCTAAGAAGTTAAGGGTAGGAATTCTTTTCGGCGGCCGCAGCGGCGAACATGAAGTGTCGCTCCTTTCCGCGGCGTCAATTCTCAAAGCGATCGACCGTAAAAAGTTCGACGTCGTCCCCATCGGCATCAGCAAAGCAGGCCGCTGGCTCACCGGCAACGGAGCGCAGGCCCTGCTCGCCGGCGACACCTCCGGTTCCGCGAAACAAGCGATAGAAGCCGCCTCAAGCGAGGCACACGCAGCCAACACAGGCGGTGCCCTCGTTCCCGATCCCGCAATCCTCGAAGATGGCAAGCTCGACGCCGTCTTCCCGGTCCTGCATGGCACCTTCGGCGAAGACGGTACGATCCAGGGTCTCTTCGAACTCGCTGACATAGCCTACGTAGGCTCAGGCGTCCTTGGCTCATCTGCCGGCATGGACAAAGACGTCATGAAACGCCTCTTCGCCCAGGCGCGCCTGCCCATCGTGAAGCACCTAACTATTCTCCGCACCGCCTGGGAAGCTTCCCCGCGCAAGACAGTATCCGCAGTCGAAGCCGCGCTCAAATATCCCATCTTCGTAAAGCCCGCGAACCTCGGCTCGTCGGTAGGCATCAGCAAAGTTCATGACCGAAGCGAACTCGCCCCCGCTCTCAACCTCGCCGCCCGCTACGACCGCAAGATCGTGATCGAGCAGGGAGTCGGAGGCGGCAAAAAGAAAGCCCGGGAGCTAGAGGTCGCTGTGCTTGGCAACGACGACCCCAAAGCTAGCATCGTCGGCGAAATCATCCCCGGCAAAGAGTTCTACGACTACGAGGCCAAGTATCTCAGCGACGGCTCAATTCCCATCATCCCCGCCAGGATCACCGCCGCTGAATCGAAGCAAATCCGCGCCAAGGCCGTCGAAGCCTTCCGCGCCTGCGACCTTGCCGGTCTCGCCCGCGTCGACTTCCTCATGGAGCCCGACGGCAAACGCCGTATCTACCTCAACGAAGTAAACACCTTGCCCGGCTTCACATCCATCAGCATGTACCCCAAGCTGTGGCAGGCCACCGGCCTCAGCTACGCCGATCTGATCACCCGCCTGATCGAGCTCGCGCTGGAGCGCCATCAGGACCGCAGCCGCACCACCTTCAGCTTCGACGCCAAGGCCTGATCCAGAGTCTGGCGTGTGAAAGGAAACACAGCATCTAACCCGGCGAGGGAACAGTTTTCCCTCCGGCGTTGTCTTTAGATACAGTGCCATTCCGAAAAGCCCCGATTCCGCACTGCGAGGTACCTTCTTTAATGACCCTGATGGATGCACCCAAATTCGATGCCGCCAAGGCACGCCAGCGCACGCTCTGGATTCGCGGCATCTTTGCAGGCTTGCTCGTCTTCCTTATTGGCATGTGGTTCTTTACCGGCCGTCCCCTTGATTTTCCCTGGAACTGGTGGACCTACTGGGCTGGAGAACGCGATGTGAATCAATTCCTGCAGGCCGTGGAAGCCAAGGACCTCAATCGCGCCTACGCGATCTGGGAGAACGATTTCGACTGGCGCCAGCATCAGGATAAGTACAAGTCCTACCCCTTCGACCGCTTCTCAGAGGACTGGGGTTCCGACAGCATGGCCAACGAATACGGAACCGTCTCCAGCCATCGCATCGTCGCCCGCAAGATATCGGGCAACCAGCTGATCGTCGCCGCTATGATCAACGGGCGCAAGAGCAAACCGCTCTTCCTCGCCTACGACAAAAAGCTGCACACCCTCGGCTTCTCGCCTTTCGAACTCACGATCAATCCCTGAGTTAGTAGTCGGATCAATAACTAAGCCTGGGATGCCGGACTGTTCCCTTTGTTGAGTCGTGCGCGTGGCCTTTTCGCGCCGGGGTTACTGCATCCGTCACTTTTTCTCGTTGACGCATTCCTAACCTTGTGCCACATTGGTGTGGCTGTCACATGACACCTACGCAACAACCCCCTGTACTTTCCTGCCGTTGTTGAGGTTCCCTCTCGTTTTCTTCTGAGAGTCCCAAGTCCGTTTTCAGTCCAACTGTCCGTCTGGGGTGCCCAACTGTCCCTGCATTCGCTGTCCCTTGGCGAGCGTAAACACTCACGCCTATCCACGCCGGGAGAAGGAAATCCTATGTCGAAAAACGCAAATTTCTCAGTATGGTCCTGGGCCTGCATTGCATCACTCACTTGCGCTCTGCTTGCAATCCCTGCGCTCCACGCCCAAGCGCAAATTGAGCGTCCACGAGTTGCAGATTTTTCTTCCGATCACGGTTCGATTCAACCCCTTCAGCAAATAACTTTTACCGTGCATCTGAACACGCGCAACCAGGCGGCCTTCGATAAAGCTGTAGAAGACCTCTACACTCCCGGTTCACCCACCTACCATCAGTGGATGACAAACGGCGACATCGCTCGGTATGCTCCGACCGCAGCGCAAGTGGAAACCGTCAAGAAAGAGCTTGAATCCCATGGCCTTTCGATCCTCTCTGTGAGTCCGGATAATCTCTCTATTCGCGCCCGTGGCCCGGCATCGGGTGTTGAGCGCGCTTTCCAGACACAGATCCACGAGTTTGAGCGGCAGGGCAAAGTCTTCCACGCCAACGTGACGCCGGCAAATCTTGCCGGCCCCGCTGGCTCGCTCGTCCACGGCGTTACCGGTCTTACCAGCTTTAGTATGCGGCCTTATATCAAGTACCAAGTCGACCCCAAAACCGGGAAACCGCACACTGCCGCAAAGCCTCCTATCGGCAAATCTCCCATTACCAAGAAAGACAACGGCGCTTTCTCTGCTATTGCAACCAACAAATGCTTCACCAAGCCTCTATCCGTCACCCTCACAACGGATGGCGCGTCCTTACCGGTGGGCATTTATTACGGCAATGACTACGACGATACTCCGCTAATCTGCGCCTGGACCCCCTCTCAGATCCAGGATCGCTATGGCCTGACGGCGGCCTACAAAAAAGGCCTGGACGGAACCGGCGAGACCATTGTTATCGTCGACGGCCCGACAGATGGCGCTCAGCTAACCAGCGATCTTGCTCTCTTCTCTAATCTCTCCGGACTCCCGGCCACCAATTCCTCTAACTTCACCGTCCTCTATCCGGACGGCAAGCCGACACCCCTGGCGCTTGAATTTCAGAACTGGCAAGATGAGGCCTCCTTGGACGTCGAGTGGGCGCACGCCATTGCGCCCGGAGCAAAGATCATCGTCGAGATCATGCCCACGCAGGACTGGGATGAATTCGAATTCGCCATTGACTACGCCCGCCAGAACAAGCTCGGCAAGGTCATCTCCAACAGCTACGGCTATCCAGAAGCGCTGTTTGGCGCTGCCACAGTCAGGGGCTTCGAACAAGTGCTGAAGAAGGCCGCCGCCGCTGGCATCAATGTCAATTTCTCAACCGGCGATGGTGGGGATGAAGGTCTTGGCGCACCCAACGCAGGAGGTCAGTCCTATCCGGCAACCTCAACGTATGTCACTGCCGTAGGAGGAACCAGCATCGGCATTCCCGATGGCACAAAGGCAGGCGCGGAAGTCGGCTGGGGCAACAATGCAAATGTCCTCTCCTATGCTTTGAATGGCGTATTTGATCCTCCGTTCAGCCTCGGTTTTCTTGGCGGCTCGGGTGGCGGCGAAAGCACTTTCTTCGCCAAGCCGTCCTGGCAGAAATCCTTGACCGGAACGGGACGGCTGGAGCCTGACATTTCCGCCGTTGGCGACCCATACACCGGCGTAGTCTTCGTCGAGTTCGATACCCCGTACGCAGGCATCGGTGGAACAAGCCTTTCCTGCCCCATTTTCTCCGGCATCTGGGCCATTGCCGACCAGAAGGCTGGAAAGGCGCTCGGTCAGGCAGCTCCGCTCCTCGCTAAACTCCCGTCTGGCACGATTAACGACATCGTGCCTTTGGGCAGTCCTACGAATGTGGCTGGCGTTATCTTCGATTCTGCTGGCGCTACATTCTATTCGTCAGACACCCTGCTCGCACCGCTCTATACCACCACCGAGTACTACAGCGCCTTTTGGAACCTGACAGGAGAATATGTCGATATCAGCTTCGGCACCGATACTTCACTGACCGTCACTCCCGGCTGGGACAACGTCACCGGGTGGGGCGTCCCTAACGGACTTACCTTCATCAACGCCGCGGCCAAGGCGAAGTAAGCCTTTCGCAGCAACAGATACCTGTCGCTACTCCGGCAGCGAGGAAGGATGATACCTCGCTGCCGAGCGCCGAGTTCTCTGTTTCATTGCTCCCCGAATGCCGCCTTCTCAAGGCTCGCGACATCCTCCACGTTGACGCACTTCAGCCCGCGGTCGATTTGCCGCAGAAGTCCTGTCAGCACCTTGCCCGGTCCCGCCTCTACAAACATCTCGGCTCCGCCGTCCACCAGAGCCTGCACACAGCCGGCCCAGCGTACCGTCCCGGTCACCTGCTCAATCAGCGCCTGCCGCGCCGCCGCCGCCGTCGTCACCAGCGTGGCCGAAACGTTAGCGGCCACTGGAATCTTAGGCTCTGAAAGCGCAATCTCGCCAAGCACGCGAGCCACTTCCTCCTGGGCAGGCTGCAT
>Ga0206933_1009_pt1 | contig 61722 bp, 46 predicted proteins | sample Alteio_BWOrgHeat_15_FD_152937 | JGI IMG/M metagenome (GOLD analysis project Ga0206933, IMG submission 152937) | Enriched cells from forest soil in Barre Woods Harvard Forest LTER site, Petersham, Massachusetts, United States -... | ecosystem: Environmental > Terrestrial > Soil > Temperate forest >... | reverse complement strand
TTGCGCAAACATGGTGTGGTTGGAAAGTTCGTCGAGTATTTCGGACCTGGCCTGCAGGAGCTTCCGCTGGCCGACCGTGCCACTATCGCAAATATGTCTCCGGAATATGGCGCGACTTGCGGCATTTTCCCGGTCGACAAAGAAACTCTCGCGTACTTGCGATTGACTGGGCGCGCCGACGACCGGATCGCGCTAGTTGAGGCCTACTGCCGGGAGCAAGGCTTATTCCACGACGAAAAGACTCCCGAGGCGCAATACTCTGAACTGCTGGCGCTGGATTTGGACACGGTGGAATCCAGCTTGGCCGGACCGAAGCGTCCTCAGGATCGGGTGCTGCTCGCTCAGGCGCGGGAGTCGTTTCAAACCTCCTTGCCGTCTTTGCTGAAGCCAAAATCCAGCGCGGCCGTTGCCGCTGGAGCCGGCGATTCTGCGAAAAAGGTTGCGGGCTGGGAGCAGGAGGGCGGCAGCCCTACAGCGGTGGGACTGGGCGATCATCGGGTCGAGGAACACGTTCCTCAATCGGCCGGAGCAGCTTTGCGCCACGGCAGCGTCGTCATTGCGGCCATCACTAGTTGCACCAACACTTCGAACCCTTCGGTGATGGTGGCGGCAGGCCTAGTCGCGAAAAAGGCAGTCGAGCGCGGCCTGCAAGTTCCCTCGTGGGTGAAGACTTCGCTGGCTCCGGGCTCAAAGGTTGTGCGCGATTACCTGGAGCGTGCCGGGCTGACGCCATATCTGGAAAAGTTGAAGTTTCATATCGTGGGCTATGGCTGCACTACCTTCATTGGAAACTCCGGGCCACTGCCAGAGGAAATTTCTAAGGCGATTGACGAAAAAAACCTGGTGGTCGCCTCTGTGCTCTCAGGCAATCGCAACTTCGAGGGTCGCATTAATCCCGAAGTGCGCGCCAACTACTTGATGTCGCCGCCGCTGGTTGTCGCTTTCGCTTTAGCCGGCCGCATCGATCTCGATTTGCGCAAAGATGCCATTGCGAACGACAAGCATGGCAAGCCGGTGTATTTGGCTGATATTTGGCCATCTCGCAGTGAAGTGGACGACGCCATCAAGAAATCGATTTCGTCGGACATGTTCCGGCGAAGCTACGGCGAGGTTTATCACGGGGACGAGCGCTGGCGCTCTCTTCCTGTGCCCAAAGGTGAAACCTACGTGTGGGATAAAGATTCGACCTACATCCGCCGTGCTCCGTACTTCGACGGCATGACGCTGAAACCTGGGGCGGTGGAGGATATCAGCAATGCGCGCGTGCTGGCGGTTCTCGGCGACAGCGTCACCACGGATCACATCTCGCCCGCGGGTTCGATCAAGAAGGACAGCCCGGCGGGAAAGTATCTGATCGAGCACGGGGTCAAGCCTGCCGATTTTAATTCCTACGGTTCACGGCGAGGGAATCACGAGGTCATGGTGCGCGGTACCTTTGCCAACGTCCGCTTGCGCAACAAAATGGTTCCCAATCTCGAAGGCGGATTTACCCGACACTTGCCGGACGGCGCGGAGATGAGCATCTTTGAGGCCTCGGAGAAATATATTGCTGAAAAAGTTCCGCTCGTGATCCTTGCGGGGAAAGAATACGGGTCGGGTTCATCCCGCGACTGGGCCGCCAAGGGTCCACTGTTGCTCGGAGTGCGCGCTGTCATCGCGGAAAGTTACGAGCGCATCCATCGCTCCAACCTGGTCGGCATGGGTATTCTCGCCTTGCAGTTCCTTGAAGGCGAGACCGCGCAGTCGCTTGCCTTGACGGGCGAGGAAGTCTTCGAAATCAGCGGGATTCGTGACCTGATCGGAAGTTTCGCGGCCGGTCGCCAGGTGAAAGTGCGCGCTACAGCGAACGGGAAGACAACTGCGTTTAGCGCGCTCGTACGCATCGACACGCCTCAGGAAGCGCAGTATTACGCCAACGGCGGAATCCTGCAATTCGTTCTCCGGCAGTTGCTGTCGACGAAGCCAACCGCCGTGCACGCGTAACGTGGAGACAGCCGCCCCCGGCTGTCCAGTCGAGCGAGCTCGACAGTGAGAGGCCAGAGATGACCGACCGTCTCTCGAAGCGGTCCCCACTCCTCGCGGAGATTCTGCGGTATATCAACGATGGAAACTATGAAAGAGCTGGAGACGTCTGGTCTTTCGGCATAGGTCACGGAAGCTCGCGTGCGCATTCGAACCAGGACGAAGCAGTGTTTCAGAAAATGCGTCGCCTGGTTTACGACCACGTTGCCCGTACTGTCGCCATTCAGCGGACGTCGCTCGCGAATCCGCCTGCGGTGGACTCCCTGGCGGAGGAGTTCAGCAAGTTGATGGATGAACTGACGCCCCAGACGCGTGAAGCGTTAGGCCAAGCTTTTGTTCCGATTGCCACGGGACAGGACTTGCCAATTCCCGGCGCCACCCCTGAAGCCGAGGGCGAACTCGACGCGCTGGATCGCTACTACGCAAAAGAGATTCTGGAGAAGCTGGACGGAATCGTCTCCCGCGCCTCGGCGCTAGGCCGCATGGACCTCGAAATCTTGCCTAACCGGAGAGTCCAGTTTCTTTTCGACGAAGCCCATCGCTGTTACCTCTACGGGTTTCATTTAGCCTGTGCCGTATTCTGCCGAGCCATTGTGGAGGGCGCGCTCAAGGAAGTCGTCGACCCGGATAGCGAGACCAACCGCTCAATTCATGACATGATCGGGGTAGCAGTCGAAAAGAACGTTCTCACCGATGATCGCCCGCGTTGCGCCCGCGAGATCGCCAAGGCCGGCAATCGGGCAATCCACGATCCGGAAATGTTCGACCGGGATTATTCCGCGGAAAAAGTTGAAGAGATTCTGACCAACACTCGCAAGGTATTGGGAGAATTGTACCGGCTGCCGTCGTGATCTCAGGTAACGCGGTTTGGGGCGGACGACGTTTCTACATCCCTAATAGTCGATCCCTTTTAGAAAATCTGGAGTCTGTACGTACTGGTAGCGATTGGGATCGTTCTTGACCAGCGAGTCGGCGTATTGATGCCAGACGGTGCCATGGGCTCCGGTGTTATTGTCCTGCACCACGGTCTGGTCAAGTAGGTAGTTGGAGAAGTTCTGATTGCTTCGGGCTTGGCTATCCCAGCGAGCTTCGACGCTGGCGTTATGGGCGTCTTCGGCGGCGTGGGCGGCGTCAGCCTGGGCTTTGGCGTTTGCGCCGATCTGGTGGATCCTGTCAATTTGTGCCTGAGTTTGCGCCTGGATCACGGCGCCGTTCTGTCGCCAGCTATTGGCAATGGCAGTAATGGTGGGCCACTCTTGCTCCGCCAGCGCCTTGGGAACGCTTCCCTGGTTTATCGTTATGGCCCAATCCCCGCCGGTGATGGGCCGGAGCGCACAGACCAGAAGGCTCGAGGCCATCAGTCCCTTACCATCGTGGGCATCAATGTCAGCCATCAGCAAGACGGAATCGGTCACCATGTGCGATGTCGGCATCTTTTGCGTGCTGGTGATGTTGATCGTGGGCGTCGGCATATGTTCCTTTTGATGAACTTGTTGCACCACCGCGAGAAGCGCCTGCACCAGATCGCCGCCGGAGGGATAAACGCTGGGCGCGCCAGGCAAAGGCCGTCCACTGCGAAGTGCCATCTGGGTTTGCGGACTCCTTGGGTCTGCGACTCGCAGATAGACTCCGAGATGGATCGATTCTCCGTTGGGACCGGCAGCGTGCACGCCGCCCCTGGCCGCGCTGGTGATTTGCCATCCCGCAGGTAGGCCGATGCTGCCGCTGCCGTCGGGAAAGGGAGTCTCGCGCAGTGGAGGGACGGCGGCTTGGGCCGGAGTTCCTGATGATTGCGGCGGCGCCTTCGCGGCATCCGCGTGCCATACTTCATTGAGCTTTTTCAACATGGGGTTGGCAGTAGTGCCGAAGCGCTGTGCATCGTCGTAGAGCAACGCGCCGGCAGGTTGGCTACCAGCCGGCATGGACACGATCACCATCCCCGCGATGTGTTTTCCGCCCTCGGTCTTCGCCGTCACTGTGAAAAAGGTTGCCACGGAGTCTGTGCCCCCAGCCTGGAAGAACCTGCCGATCTGCGGACGGTCGCCGAAGCGGCTATGCACATTGCGCAGCACGGCTCCCATCGCGCCCTGCATCGAAGTCTGTCCCGTAATTTGCCCGTAGACGAGTTGCCCGCCGCCGGGATTGTCGATGGTCTTCAGGCCGTCTTGTGCAACGGCGAAAGAGCAGAGCAAGAGTAAGGTTAATTTTACAAACAGTCGGATTTTAAGGCGAGCCATGGCTCTCTCCTAATCGCGTTTTCAACACAGAAAACAAGATTGTCAGACGTGATTCGAACAGGGGAGGGTTGAACAGTTAAGGGTAGTCATTCAAATCGTATTGTCAAGCCGATTTGCTTGCGGCGAACGCGCGGAAAGGTCAAAGCGGCGGAGAAAAGTGTCCGCTCTACACCCTTAGGCGGCTTGGCCGGAACTGGCGGCTGCCCTGTCCACGAGTTCAGTGCGGGTCCAGGTGTAGCGGATGCGATGGATTACTGTGATTGTCGATAAGACGGCGATGATCCAAAGCACCGGCGCCATGCGATTGAATAGCGCTCCGATGATGACCAGCACCAGACGTTCCGGACGCTCCATGAAACCTACCCGGCAGGATCCAATCAACGATTCGGCGCGGGCCCGGGTGTAGCTCACCATAATCGCGCTGATCATTACAATCGCCGTGAGCACAACGTAGAAGAAGCGGTCGCCACGGGCATAAAAGACGAGGAGCCCGAGGAATTGGGAGGCGTCGCTGTAGCGGTCCACTACCGAGTCGAAGAAGCCGCCGAAGCGGGTGACTCGATTGCTGGCTCGAGCTACCGCGCCATCGACCAAATCGAAAAATCCGGAGCCGATGATGACCAATCCCGCGTAGCGGAACATGCGAGCTTGATTGTCCGCATTGGCGTATCCAAACAGGAAGGCCGCAATAATATTTACGACCAGGCCCATAAACGTGAGTACGTTTGGGTTGACGCGGGCTAATGCGAGCCAGCGCACGATGGCATCAAGAAGTACGCCGCAGGCTCGTCCGAAGGCGCTGGTCCAGGTTCGAGCGGTCCTTGTGCCCGTTCTACTGGAGTTCGTCACCCCGCCGCAGCCTCATCGTGAATGGTGCTCAGCTTCAGTATTTCCATTTCGCGCTTGCCATTTGGCGTCACTACGATGGCGGTGTCGCCCACTTTCTTGTTCAGCAGGGCGCGGCCGATCGGCGAGCTGGTAGAAATTTTTCCCGAAGGAAAGTCGGCCTCTTCGCTGGTTACCAGCTTGTATTCAACTTCTTCGTTCTTATCGTTGTCGTGAACCCGGACGGTCGATCCCAGGCCGACTTTATCTCTTGGGATGTTGTCCATGTTGATTAAAGAGAGGTCGGCGATTCGTTTGCCGAGTTGACGGAGGCGCGCTTTGACGAATTCCTGGCGCTGCTTTGCCATGTGATACTCAGCGTTTTCGCTAAGATCTCCCAGAGCAGCGGCCTTTTTGATCTCTTTGGGGAGGTCGTGCACCAGCTCATGTTCAAGCTGATTCATTTCGTCCTGAAGCTTTCTTTTGATTTGCTCGGTCATGCTTCAAAGGATTATAAACCTAGGCCGGACGTTGGGCTCGTGGAGCCTCTGTGTCCTTGGTGCTTTAACCACAGAGGACACGAAGGTTCACAAAAGAACCCTTTTGGCGAAACGAATTAGGCTTGAAATTCCGAGGCTTCGGGGAATCGCAGATTTGATTTAGAAAGAGCCTTGGTGAGCAGTTCCTCAACGTGCGGTTCTTCGCAGTTTTTTGCCATCGCCAATTCGCTGACCAAGAGATATCTGGCGCGCTCGAGCATCTTCTTTTCGCGGAAAGAGAGCGCCTTAGCCTGGTTCAGGACGAGCAGGGCTTTGAGCACGTTAGCGACTTCCAGCAGGGATCCGGTGCGCATGCGCTCTGAGTTTTCCTTGAAGCGGTACTTCCAGTCGGCGTTGTTGTCGCACTCGCCGCCTTCAAGAAAATCCACTATCTTCTGGATTTCTCCGTTCTTTACCACCCGGCGCAGGCCCACCGTGCCGACATTGTGGAAAGGCACCATCACCTTGAGGCTGCTGGACTTGATCTTGAGCAGGTATAAGTTTTCCACACTTTCGCCGACGGTCCGGCTGCTGATCTGCTCAATGATCCCAACGCCATGATTGGGGTAGACGACCTTATCGCCTATGTGGAAATTGCCATCGCCATTCAACATGAAAAACCATCCACGGACGGAGGGAGCGGAAGGAACAACACTCGACCATTTTACCCGAATCAGGACGGAAAGGCAATTCTAGGCGACTCGCGTGGCCGACGATCCGTCGCAACTGTCGATCTCTGGACCGCTACAGCCTGCAACCTTGTTTCCGGAGAATCTGTTAGCTAACGGTGCTATAGCTGAAAATGCAGCTCACCAACCTCCGGCGTGGCGTTGGCGATCTATTCCCCGAGCCAAGCCCCGTAGGGTTTCAAAGACTCTACGTGGGCAAAGATGATCTTGATGGCGGCAGTAATTGGAATCGCCAGCAGTAAGCCCATCGCTCCCCACAGCGCCCCCCAGACCAGCAACGCCATTGTCACCGCTAAGGGGTTAAGTTGCAGGCGCTTACCGAGAAATCGCGGGTACAGCAGGTTGAGCGCGATCAGGTGCAGGCCAAGCACCGTGGCGAGGATCACGAAGACATCCCCGGATACCATATGCCCAAGCCCCACAAAGATCGGTGGAACCAGCGCCAGAAGGATTCCCATATATGGAATCAGGCTCAAGAATCCGCTGGCGAAGCCGGCGAAGTAGAAGAACGGCAGGTGGATCATCCAGAAGATGACCGTGCTAACTGCACCAACGAACAACCCAATTAGCACATTCCCTACCATGAAGCTGCGCACCATGGCGGAAATCTGGCCCAGCGTGACGTAGGCGGTATGGCGGTTCTCCATGGGGAAGAGCATGACCGTGGCCGAGCGTACGTGCTGCTGCCACGTCAACATAAAGAAAACCAGGAAGGGAACAAACGAAATCGCCAGAACGGCCGCGCTCATCGAACCGAAACCATGCGTCAGTGTGTCGGTCCAATCGGTGGCCGTGCGGACGCTGACCACGCCTTTCTCATGCTCCGGCGGCAAGACTTCAAGGCGTTCTGCATTCTTGCGGAACTGCAAAGCCTCGTCGCGGATTTTGGTGGTGTACTTCGGCAACTCTTGCAACAGCGTTGACGCCTGATTGTAAGAAACGTAAACAATCGCGCTGAGCGATCCCAGAAGCAGGAGAATTGCAATCGCGGCTGCCAGGCTGCGCGGCAGTCGAAGGAATGTCAGCAAGTCCACGACGGGAGCCAGAATGAAAGCCAACAGCACCGAGACCATCATTACCGCCAGCACCGATTCGCCGAAGTAACAGAGCGCGAGAATCCCCACAATGCCAATGATGTTCATCGACCAATGCGGACGCGTTTTGGCTTTGGGCACGGCGACGGTCGGAACTGGTGTGGTCTGGGCCTGGGCTTCGCCGGTTGCCATTCCAGCATCGTAATCCTTTTTTTGCTTTTTCCGGCGGGACTTATAATCTCCATGTGCCCTCGGAACCAACCCACCCCGACAACCCTTCGCACCCTCGAGTTCTGGGGCTGGATGTCGGCTCCAAGAGGATTGGCCTGGCGGTGTCTGACCTGCTCGGTATTACCGCTCAGGGAATCGAGACCATTCACCGGCAAAATAAACGGCTCGATTTCGCTCAACTGGAAAACGTGATTCGCGAGTATGAAGTGGCCGAAATCGTCGTCGGCTACCCGCTGCGGATGAGCGGTGCCGAAGGCATCCAGGCGGAGAAAATGCAGCGCTTCGCCGAAGAATTGCGCCAGCGTTTCCCCCTGCCCGTCCACCTCTGGGACGAGCGCCTGAGCTCTGCCCAAGCCAACCGCCTGCTGCGTGAAACCGAAATGTCAATCAAGCGTCGGGGGCAGGTCGTGGACCAGATGGCTGCAGTGTTGATTTTGCAGAGCTGGATGGATGCGAGGAGCGGCACTTAACCATTAGCACTCAGCCATTAGCACTTGGCATTGGCCAAGCTGTTGATGTGACCAACGGCTAACGACCAATGGCCAACGACCGCCGACTTGCCGTCATCTAAACTAACTGCACCGTGCGGACGATCTTCATACTCTTCGTGGTGGCTGTCCTCGCTTGTGGGGGATGGCTGGGTTGGGCGCTGACGCAGCCGGTGACGCCGTCGGGGCAGACGTTTGTGCTTTTGCACCCGGGCTATTCCACTCGGCGGATCGCGACTGAACTGCAATCCGCAGGCGTGATTCGAAGCGCGGACGCTTTCGTCGTCTGGCATTACCTTCATCACAAGCGTTCGCTAAAGGCCGGCGAATATCTTTTCGACACGAGTGCGACCGCAGTCGATGTTCACCGGCGGTTGGTGCGTGGCGACGTTTACTTCCACACGGTTGTGATTCCTGAAGGCTTCAACATGTTCGACATCGCGCAGGCGGTTCAGAATGCGGGACTGGGCTCAAGCGAGGAGTTCCTCAAAGTCGCGACATCAGACACCGCTCTCATCGCTGACCTCGCTCCCGACGCCAAGACGCTGGAGGGATTTCTTTTTCCAAACACCTATGAATTCACCCGCATGCAATCCATGGAAGAGATTGCCGGCGCGATGGTGAAACAATTCCGCCAGGTGGCAAAAGAAATTGGTTTGATCACGGACGCAAAGATGACCGACGTGAAAGACTCGGATGCGCAGCGTGACGACGTTCAGCAGACCGTCATCCTGGCCTCTATCATTGAGAAGGAAACGGCAGCGCCGGAAGAGCGGCCGCTCGTTGCGAGTGTTTATTACAATCGGATGGCGCGGCATGGGCTTCTACAGGCTGATCCCAGCGTGATCTATGCTGAGCTTCTGCAGGGCAGCTACACCGGTGCGCTCCACCACGCCGATATGCAATTCAACTCCGCCTACAACACCTACACGCATCCCGGACTACCGCCCGGGCCCATTGGCAATCCGGGGAAGACTTCGCTCGAAGCGGCGATGCATCCGGCTGAAACTGACTATCTTTATTTTGTGAGCAATGGGAACGGCCATCACCGCTTCGCCCGCAATTTGGAAGAACACAACAAGAACGTGGCGGCCTACCGGAAAGCCGTAACGGGGAAATAGCCATAAATATCGGCGTGCAGCCATATTATGTAGACCCAGCCTGGACGGGCGGATTTCGTTTCATGCAGAGACTGATCCCGAGTAGATCGAATTCACTTTTTGCAAATTAACATCGGAAGGCTCCCCCACTCCCAGCAATGGCTGGACGTGAGCCTGGCTGCTCTTGCCCGCGTGGGCGGATTGACGCTGGTCACTTCGATCGGGGATTACGGCGGATGACTGCCGGCAACACCATCCTTCTCCGTTAGGATCGTTCAAGGCTTGGGCTCAATAGTGTTCAATAGTGAAGAGCCATTTGTAACTCCGCTGTCGAAAGCCGCCACTTCGATGCCCGAGAATCTCCGGCTTGGGTATACTCATCTCTTTGACACAGAATCAAACCGTCTATATGTCTTTTTTCTCTCGATATCGGATGAGCCTCGTCCTGTTGGCAGTTCTGCCTCTGAGCGGGTGTTTATTTCGATCGCACAAAATCGAGCCGCCCATGACCTCGGTTCAGCTGAAAACTGCGACCCAGCAGCAGTTGATCGATTACATCAACGCTCAAGCGGCTGCGATCCAGACCATGCAGGCTACGGTCGATATTGATACGACGGTAGGCGGGGCACAAAAGGGCAAGGTCACAGACTACGAGGAAATCCGCGGTTATGTGCTGGCGCGCAAGCCAGCGATGCTGCGAATGATCGGATTAATGCCGATCGTGCGCAATAAAGCTTTCGATATGGTCAGCGATGGGCAAGGATTTAAACTCTGGATCCCTTCGAAGAACCGCTTCGTCATAGGCCGAAATGATGTCGAGAGTCATAACCCCGCACAGCCACTTGAAAACCTGCGCCCTCAATATATTTATGACGCGCTGTTACTGCGGCGTATCGATCCCCAGAATGAAATTGCGGTGATGGAAAATGACACCGAACTGGTGTCTGACGCCAAGAGTCACAAGGTATCGCGGGCGGATTATGAAGTAGATGTGATCCGCAAAGGGGAGCATGGCTGGACACTTTCGCGGAAGATCGTTTTCAGCCGTACCGACCTGTTGCCTCATCGCCAACTGCTCTACGACGGCGACGGGAATGTCACGACCAACGCGCTTTATAACAACTACAAGAATGACAAGGGCGTGGATTTCCCCTGGCAAATCGAGATTGCGCGGCCGCAGGAAGAGTACGACATCACGCTGAACATCGTGAAACTCGATCTGAACCAGTCGCTTCCCGATGACAAATTCATACTGGATCAGCCGGCGGGAGCTGAGGTGGTCCACCTGGACAAGCCGGAAGCGCAATCGCCGCCCGCAGCTCACGTCAACGGCAGCAGGTAGAATTAACCTTCAGCACGCAGCGTTGAGGCCAGAGGTTTCGCAACTGCTGAGTGCTGATGCTCTCTTTATGATGAACAGAATGATTGTCGCCAACCTGGTCCATCGGCCACTGCGCTCGATGATCAGCATCGTGGCCATTGCGCTTGAGGTCACGCTGATTCTACTGATTGTTGGTCTATCGTTGGGCATGCTGAACGATTCTCGCGCGCGCCAGGCTGGCATTGGGGCGGACGTGATTGTGATGCCTCCGGGGTCATCGTTCATCGTGGGGCTGACGGGTGCTCCGATGTCGATCAAGGTCGGAGACATTCTTGCCAAGCTTCCGCACGTAGTAGCCGTGGCTCCGGTGGTGAGCCATGTCTCTGCCAGTGGGACGCTGGAAGTAATCGCGGGCATCGACTTGAAGAGTTATGAGAGGCTGTCCGGTCCATTTCATTATCTGGAGGGTGGGCCATTTCTAGGGCCGAAAGACGTTCTGGTCGATGATTTGTTTGCCCGATCCAAGCACGTGAACGTAGGCGACGCGATTGAGGTTCTGAACAATAATTTTCGGGTGGCCGGCATTGTGGAACAAGGCAAAGGCGCGAGGAAGTTTTTGCAGATCGACGTGCTGCAGGATTTGATTGGAGCCAAAGACAAGGCGTCGATCTTCTACCTGAAGCTCGACGATCCGAACAATGCCGACGCGGTTGTGGAGGAGATCAAGAAAGTTCCGGGCATGGAGAAATACGTTGCGACCTCCATGGCTTACTACCTGTCGATGATGACCCCAAGCAACTATCCCGGGCTGTCGACGTTCATCAATGTGGTCATCGGCATCTCCGTGGTCATCGGGTTCATTGTAATCTTCCAGGCCATGTACACGGCGGTAATGGAGCGCACCCGCGAGATCGGGATTTTGAAGTCGATGGGTGCGTCGAAGCTCTATATCGTGAACGTGATTTTGCGGGAAACCGTTCTTCTGGCGATCGGCGGCATCGTGGTGGGGATCGTCTTCAGTTTGGCGGCCCGGTTGGGGATCGTCCACCGCTTGCCGACGCTGCCGGTAATCGTGACGGGCGGTTGGATGCTGCGCGCTGCGGTAATCGCGATTGTAGGGGCGATTGCTGGGGCGCTGTATCCGGCGTACAAGGCAGCGCAGAAGGATCCGATTGACGCGCTGGCGTATGAGTAGGCTAAGCCGGAATCATAGCTCTGATCTTGGCTTACCTCGTTACGTCGGACTTCCAGTCGATGATTGGGTTTGTCGCACCAACTCGTTCGTTGACAATATCCTGCACACTACGTTATCTTTAAGACTTTGCAAGTCCTGCGGTTGCCCGCCTGATAGCCCTGCGCCTTCGGCGCTCACTAGGGAGCTCAGCGGTCTTCTTTGCGTTTTTTTATTTCTTGGAGATTTTGCATGTCTACCTATTTCCCCAAAGCGGGGGAAGTTGTGCGCAAGTGGTACGTCATCGATGCATCCGGGCAAACGCTCGGCAGGCTCGCGTCGCAGGTCGCCCGTATATTGATGGGTAAGGAAAATCCGCAATACACGACCTTTCTCGACACCGGAGATCACGTAATCGTGGTCAACGCCGAGAAGGTGAAAACGACGGGCATGAAGTCGGAGCAGAAGGTTTATCAGCACTATACCGGGTATCCTGGCGGATTGCGTACGGAAGAATTCCGCAAGCGCTTCGAACGCAAACCGGAGGCGATCATCGAGGCTGCGGTGCTGCGCATGCTGCCCAAGTCGAAACTGGGACGGCAGATGATCAGCAAGCTGAATGTGTATCGGGGCGAGAAGCATCCGCACGAGGCGCAGAAGCCGCAAGCGAAGGTGCTCGAAGTCAGAGCATAGGTGGTACAGAAACGTAGCGAGCTACGTTTCTACGGTGTGTCAAATTTAAGTGCTAAAGGCTAAGAATGGCAGAGCTAGTGCAATATTACGGAACAGGGCGCCGCAAGTCGGCGATCGCGCGTGTCTATTTGCGTCCGGGCAGCGGCGAATTCAAAGTCAACGGGCGTCCTTTTGAAGTTTACTTCGTGACCCCGGCGCAGCGTTCGGCAGCCAAGCAGCCATTGCTCTCGACCGAGACGGCGAGCACTTTCAATGTCGTCGCCAGGGTTTCCGGCGGCGGCGTGAATGGCCAGGCGGACGCGGTCAAGCTGGGTATCGCCCGCGCGCTCATGCTGTTCAATATTGAGCTGCGCAAGAAGCTCAAGGCCGAAGGCATGGTCACCCGCGATTCACGGGGCAAAGAACGAAAGAAGTACGGTCAGAAGGGCGCGAGGAAGAGATTCCAGTACAGCAAGCGCTAGAGTCCGGTCGACAGTTTTTCAGGTGTTCAATTCTTCCCGTGCTTCGGTGCGGGGACGGGAATGGCAATCCGGGGCAGCCTCAGGGTGAGCGCCGGATGCAGACCAAACGAGGAGGTTGATTGGCTAACATCACCATGAAGGAGTTGCTCGAAGCGGGCGTCCACTTCGGGCACCAGACCAAGCGCTGGAATCCCAAGATGAAGGAATTCATCTTCGGAGAGCGCAACGGGATCTACATCATCGATCTGCAGAAGACGCTGAAGATGTTTAAAGAGGCGTCGAAGTTTGTGCAGGAACTGGCTAGCGAAGGGAAAATCGTCCTCTTCGTTGGCACCAAGCGCCAGGCCCAGGATGCGATTGCCGAAGAGGCGACGCGCTGTGGCGGGTTCTACGTGAACCAGCGCTGGCTGGGCGGCCTGCTCACCAATTGGGTCACGGTGCAGAAGTCGGTGAAGCGCCTGAAAGAACTCGACGAGATGGCCACGGATGGCCGCTATGAGTTGCTGCCCAAGAAAGAAGTCATCAAGCTGGAGCGCGAGCGCAAGCACCTCCAGGCGAACCTGGCAGGCATCAAGAATATGAGCCGCCTGCCGGATGCGATCTTCATCATCGACTCGAACAAAGAGCAGATTGCGGTGCGCGAGGCGCGCAAGCTTGGCATTCCCGTGGTCGCGGTGGTCGACACGAACTGCGATCCGAGCGAAGTGGATTATGTGATCCCCGGCAACGATGACGCCCTACGGGCGATTCGCCTGTTTGCATCGAAGATTGCGGATTCTGTGGCCGAAGGCGCTCAGCTCATGACGGACAAACAAGTCGCTGATCTTGCAGCCGCCGCAGGCGCGGCGCAGCAGGCCGAGCGGGATGCGGCAGCGCGCGAGGCTTCAGGCGAAGTCGATCTTGGCGCGGCGGAAGATGCGGGCTCGGAAGACATCAGCATGGAAGACGTGCTGGGGGCGGGCACGCGAAAGCAGCCGGCTGCTGCAAAGGAAACCGTTGCCGACGACGTACCGCAGGTAGAGACGCAGACCTATTAGTTCGACCTTTGGTCGTTCGCAAAACATCGGCTTCTGGTTTCGTGTGACGCAGGATTTGCCGGAAGGGCACGGTTTCAACCGTGCCGTAAGAGAGCCTAGAAGATCCGGGCTTTAGCCCCTGAGGGATTCAGACCCGCGCGGGTCGTCCGGCGCGGGTCGAAGTTTGTTAGGCCTCGTTGGCCTTTGGTCGTTCGCCGTTGGCTCGTAGATTTAGCAGCCAATGGCGAACGACGAACGACCAAGGACGTTTTATTTCTATGAGCACATCTACTGTGAATATTTCAGCAACGCAAGTAAAAGAGCTCCGGGAAAAGACCGGAGCGCCAATGATGGATTGCAAACAGGCCCTGACCGAAGCCAAGGGCGACATGGAACAGGCTGTCGTAGTTCTGCGTAAAAAAGGCGTTTCGGTGGCGGCGAAAAAGGCAACCCGCGTGACCAGCGAAGGCTCGGTAGCCAGCTACATCCACGCCGGGGGGAAGATCGGTGTGCTCGTCGAGATTAACTGCGAGAGCGACTTCGTGGCCCGCACCGAAGACTTCAAGGAACTGGTGCACGATATTGCCATGCACATTGCGGCCAGCGACCCGAAGTTTGTCCGCAAGGAAGATGTCACGCCCGACGCCTACGAGCGCGAGAAGGATATTTATCGCTCGCAAGCCCTTGCCAGTGGCAAACCTGCAAACATCGTGGAAAAGATGGTTGAAGGCAAGATGGCGAAGTTCTATGAGGAAGTCTGCCTACTGGAGCAGCCCTTCATCAAAGACCAGACGATCAGCATTGCGCAACTCATCGCCGCGAAGATCGGCAAGCTCGGTGAGAACATCGCGGTGCGCCGCTTCGCCCGCTTCAAGGTCGGCGACGCCGGCGAGACCATCGCCATCACCAAACCAGAACAGAAAGCTGAGTAATGCTCGCGTGGGACAGCCTCCCCAGCTGTCCCATGAGCGCAGCTCGCTAACCTGACCCCAACCCTGCAGACTTCGTCGTCCGTAGCTGCGGAGCTTTGCTCCGCTGGACAGCCGGGAGCGGCTGTGCCCACGTGATTCTTGCTGGGATGCTAGACTAAATCACGGATGACGACCCCGATCTTCAAACGCATTCTGCTCAAGCTCTCCGGCGAAGCGCTCGCTGCGACCCAGGGTTTCGGCGTTGACCCTTTTCGCATTCACGAAATCGCGGCTGAACTGGCGGATGTCAGATCTTTGGGGATCGAGATCGCGATTGTCGTCGGCGGAGGGAATTTTTTCCGCGGCGTCGCCGAGCAGGCGAAAGAAATGGATCGGGTCTCGGCCGATCACATGGGAATGCTCGCGACGGTGATCAATTCCCTGGCATTGCAGGACGCGCTCGAAAAGCAGGGCGTCTTCACCCGCGTGCAGTCGGCAATTGAGATGAAACAGGTAGCCGAGCCTTTTATCCGCCGCCGGGCGATCCGTCATCTGGAAAAAGGGCGGGTCGTGATCTTTGCCGGAGGCACGGGCAATCCGTACTTTTCTACGGATACGGCTGCATCACTGCGCGCTATGGAAATCAAGGCGGATGTCATCATGAAAGCCACGAAGGTCGATGGCATCTACGACGCTGACCCGGTGCTGGTGAAAGACGCTACGAAATTTGCCCAGATCACCTACATGGATGTGCTGAAAAAAGGCCTGAAGGTGATGGACTCGACCGCCATCTCGCTTTGCAAAGACAACAACCTGCCCATCATCATCTTCAATCTCAACCAGCGGGGAAACATCCGCAAGGTCGTAACTGGCGAGAAGATCGGATCGCTGGTCAGCGCTTAAAATCTGGCCACGGATTCCACTGATACATTCACTGCTGGCCTCGAAGGTTTATAATTCACAGTTTTGGTAACTCATTTTCAGGGGAGCTCACCATGGCTCAAGCTGGTATGGCCGCAATTCCCGGCCTCAAAGACACCTACATTCAACTCAAGACCCGCATGGATAAAGCGGTCGAGGACTTCCGCAAGGCGATGGCTGCCACGCGTACCGGGCGTGCGTCGGTGCACATGCTCGATTCTGTAAACGTGGAATACTACGGCTCGCACATGCCGCTGAATCAGATTGCACAAGTGCATGCGCCCGAGCCGCAGCTCATCACGGTGCAGCCGTTCGATCCCACGTCGCTGCCGGGAATTGAAAAGGCGATTCGCGCCGCGGACATCGGCTTGAACCCGATGAATGATGGCAAGATCATCCGCGTCCCTGTGCCTCCGCTCACCGAGGAGCGCCGCAAGGATATGGTCAAACATCTGCACAAGGTGCTCGAGGAGCATCGCACAGCGGTGCGGAACATCCGCCGCGACGGCAACGACGCCATCAAGAAGGCGATGAAAGACAAGAAAGTCACCGAGGACGACGAAAAGCGTGCGATGGACGAAATCCAGAAGCTCACCGACGACGAAATCAAGAAGATGGAAGAGATGAGCAAGGGAAAAGAAAAAGAAGTGATGGAGATTAAGTGATTTCGTCCGGCGATTGGTTGCCTCTGATCGCCGGTTTACTCCTTATTGATCGGTATAACAACTCTGCTCAATCGGACACCCACCTCTGCCGGAGCCGCAATGGAACCAGGAATCGTTGAACTGGAAGAATTCTCGGTCATTGGAATCCAGGTTCGAACCAATAATGCCAAGGAAGTAACAGGTGACGGCGCTATCCCCAAGCAGTGGGTCAGTTTCTTCAAAGACGGAATTGCCGACAAGATTCCGCATAAAGTGGATTCGACGATCTACGCTGTCTACACCAATTACGCCAGCGACTACAACGGTGAATACGATTTCATCATTGGCATGAAAGTGAGCCGTGTGTCTGAGGTTCCGCCTGGGATGGTTGCGAAGACGGTGCCCAAGAGCAAGTATGCAGTACTTGTGAGCGCACGGGGACTAGTTGCGCAAGTTGTCCCAAAGGCGTGGCAACAGGTCTACAGTTTGGACAATAGTAAACAGCTTGGCGGCGCTCGTGCCTACAAAGCAGATTTCGAACTCTACGACCAACGAAGCCCGAATCCGCAGGACTCCCAAGTCGACCTGTACATTGGCCTGAAATAACTCCCGCGTCGCCCCGCCACATCTGCGTATTTGTCATTCCCAGGAGCGAAGCCACGTCGCCGTTCCCGAGCCATGCAGTTCCTCAGTCACAGTTACCTCCGTCATCTGTCCTTACGTAATGGAGACTTCCCAAAACTGCGCGTGTTTTCATTCTGGTATCGCGGCTCCCCCACAGATTCTGATTTACAGGAGCTACCATGAAACGGTATCTATCGCTAGCGGGATTGCTGGCCTTGGCGCTAAGTTTCGCCGCCTGCAACGGAGTAAGTAATTCGTCTTCAACTGCGCAGAACAAGGCGCAAGTGTTCGTTACAGGCGAGGATGCGCCCGTGTCCTCAGTAGTCGCATTCAAGATCACCATTGACAGCATCACCCTGAACAATGGCACAACGGCGGCGCAGGTTCTTTCGACGCCGACCTCGGTGGACTTCGGCCAGCTAGTGGGCCTACGTTCGCTGTTGGGTTTTAACACCGTCGCGCCCGGTACATACACCAGCGCGACATTCACTTTCGCAGCCAGCAACCCGGCGCCTTCCATCGATTACGTCGATCTGACTACCAATCCCCCCTCGATTAGCACCGCAACTGGAACGCTAAGCAATCCGACAGTAACCGTTGCGTTCCCGACGACCGCGCCTCTGGTCGTGGGAAGCAACGGCCTGGCTGGTTTACATACGGACTTTGATCTTCGCCAATCGCTGGCTATGGACGGCAACGGAAACCTCATCATCAACAACGGTACGATCGCTGTGACCCCCGTGCTGGATGTGATGGCCGTCTCCGCCTCCGACTCCCTGGGACAGATCACCGAATTCATTGGAAACATCGTCTCGGTCAATACGGCTGGGAATTCGTTCGTAGTGCAGGGGCCTTACGGCTTCCAAGAAACGATCGACGTCAACACGAACACTCTCTACAACGGCAGCAACAGCTTGAGCAGCCTGATGGCGAATAGCATCGTTTGCGTCGAAGGCACAGTACAGGCTGACGGCAGCATTCTGGCCGCGGGGGTTGAGCAGATCACCACCGACAAAGCATTTATTTCTGGCAGAATTCTTGCCGTGAATCCCGGTCCGGTAGTGACCATGTTCGTGGGCGAAGAGCTGGGGACGTCGGCGACGATAGCAGCGGATAGCGTCTACACCGTCGACTTGAGCCAGGTGTCGCAGTACGACATTTGCTTCATTGACAATTGGTTCACGAATGAACTGTTCAGCGCTTCGTCTCTAGTGGTGGGCCAACGCATCTTTGTTGGCGGCACTTACCAGAACAACGGGTTCACCCCTGACGTTGTTTCCTTACGGCGCCAGGGCGTGATCGGATCGCTGGTGCCGAACAGCGTGAGCATTACCAGCGGCAATCAAGGAAGCTACCAAATGCAGAACGATCTCCTGATGAGCTATTCGGCGGGCGGTCCATTCTCCGTGTACACCGGCGCCCAGACCCTATTTGTTAACGTCAACGGCCTGGCTGGATTGCAGGCTGCGGGCGCGGCCAATCTGGTCTCGAGTGGATTGGTTTTCTACAATCCCAACACCAGCAAGCCGGTTGTTTTGGCCGGGCGGGTCCGGGTGCTGCCGTAGGCCGAAGATTCTGCTCAAAACGGGCGGCTCAAGCCGCCCGTTTTGTGCTTCCAGGAACACCCAATTCACCCTCTTGCAGACTCTGCGGCAGGTTCTCCGCAAGCTCTGCGATTTGTGGTTCTCCATCAAAATCTCCAAAATGCTGAGGCCGCTGAGAACAGCCGCTGAGTGCACCGATCTGGGCAGAACCCCCTATTTTTCGGATGCTGGTTGGGCAAGGCGATGCACTCTATAATCGAATACTAATGAAGCAAGTCGTCCATGCCGCTTGTCCGCACGATTGCCCGGATGCCTGCGGCGTGTTGATTACAGTCGAAGACGGACGGGCGACTAGGATCGTGGGTGATCCGGCGCATCCCGTGACGCGTGGGTTCCTGTGCGCGAAGGTGGCCAAGTATCTGGATCGGGTGTATTCGCCGGATAGGGTTTTGTATCCCATGCGGCGCGTGGGTCCCAAAGGACCAACAGCCGCGGCCGTGGGCGCCCGCGCCACACAGACATGGCAGCGCATTTCGTGGGACGAGGCGCTGGCGGAAATTACTTCTCGCTTCAAGAAGATCTCCGCCGAGTTCGGCAGTGAAGCCATTCTGCCTTTCTCCTTCGGAGGCACTCTCGGACTATTGAATAGCGCTTCCATGGATCGCCAGTTCTTCCACCGCCTCGGCGCATCACAGTTGGCGCGGAACATCTGCTCAGCAGCGGGTGAGGCCGGACTGGAATCTGTGTATGGCGTGAAACTGGGTACCGAGCCGGAACAGTTTCGCCATGCGCGTTACATCATTGCCTGGGCGGCGAACATTCACGGTAACAATGTGCATTTGTGGCCTTTCATCGCCGAGGCTCGTCGTCAGGGTGCAAAGCTGGTGGTGATCGATCCCTATCGCACTCGCACGGCATCATGCGCCGATTGGTATCTGCCAATCAATCCTGGCACCGACGCTGCTCTGGCGCTGGCCATGATGCACGTCATTATTCGCGAGAAACTTCACGATGCCGACTACGTCGAACGCTACACCCTCGGATTCGAACAGCTTCGCGACAAAGTTCAGGAATACACGCCGGAGCGCGTGGCGCAGTGGACGGGAATCGCGGCATCGGACATCGTAAAACTGGCCCGCGAATACGCAACCACCCATCCCGCGGTTATTCGTTTGAATTATGGTGTGCAGCGCTCGGAAGGCGGTGGAATGGCGACCCGAGCCGTTGCCATGCTGCCTTGTATCACCGGTTCGTGGAAAGAAGTTGGCGGTGGGTTGCAACTTTCTACCAGCGGAGCCTTTGCCCCGATCAGCAGCAAGTTGAAGCGCAAAGACCTGATGAGCAAGTCGTTGGGGCGCGAGGCGCGCACCGTGAACATGGTCGAACTGGGCAAAGCTTTGAATTCGCTTGAAGACCCGCCCATTCAATCATTGTTCGTTTACGGCTGCAATCCTGCCGCGACCTGCCCCAACCACAATGAAGTGATTCGCGGGTTGCGGCGTCCAGATTTGTTCACCGTCGTCCACGAGCAGTTCTTCACCGATACCACGGATTACGCCGACATCGTTCTGCCTGCGACTACTTTTTTCGAGCACAAGGAGTTGCAGACCGCTTACGGGCACTACTTCTTGCAAGTCTCCCATCAGGCGATCGAGCCTCTTGGCGAATGCCGTTCCAATGTGGAAGTCTTCCGTTCGCTTGCGGAGAAAATGGATTTCGAGGATGAGTGCTTCAGCGAATCTGTCGATCAGATGATCGATACGGCGTTAGAGTCGGATCATCCCTGGATGCGTGGAATCGACCGCGAGCGTCTCGAACGGGACGGCCATGTAAGGCTTGGTCTGGAAAAACAGTTGTCGGATGACGGTTCACAGTTCTCAGATTTCTTTGTGCCTTTCGCTCGCGGCAACTTCTTCACCCCCAGCGGCAAGGCCGAGCTTTATAGCGAATCGCTCAAACAGCAAGGCTTGGATCCGGTGGTGCACTTCGAACCCCCGTCGGAATCGCGGCACGGTGAGCAAGCGAAAGCGTTTCCGCTGGAATTGCTGGCGCGCAAGGCTGACAATTTTCTCAACTCCTCTTTTTCCAATTTGCCGGTTATCCAGGAGATGGAGGAAGCAGGCCTGCTCGAAATGAATCATTCCGACGCTCACTCTCGCGGAATCGCCGATGGCGATCGGGTGCGGGTGTTCAACCGGCGCGGCGATATACTTTTGAGAGCGAGGGTGGACGGCGCAGTGCAACCAGGTGTGGTTTGTGCCCAGCTCTCGTGGGCCAAGCTCGCTCCTCAGGGACGGAACATTAACGTACTTACTTCGGAAAAACTTACGGACCTGGGCAACTCTGCCACCTTTTATTCCGTCTTGGTTGAGGTAGAGCTTTTCCAAACGGCATCCTGAGGGCGATTTAAGGCGCATGTGCTTGGACGGTGTCCACTGCTCTACCGTATAATTGCGGTTTTCCACACTCCCATAAGCTGAGGTAGTGGCGATTCATCGCACTCATCAGGATAGCCCTGCGATTACCGAGGGCAGGCACGGCCGCGCACGGCGACCCTTGGTTGTCGCACCGGGGCTATCTCCTTCATTTGTAAGATCTTGTAAAGTAGTCACACGTGCGTTCGTCAGCTTCATTCTGCCCGTGCTTCTATGCTGCGTTTGGGCCGTAGGACAGCAGGACATCATTACCCAAGTGGATGTTCACGGCAATCGCCGCATCCCCGCAGAAACCATTAAAGCCAGAATTTTTACCCATCCTGGAGATGTCTACGACCAAGCCGCGATCGAGCGTGACTTCAACTCGCTGTGGAACACGGGGTATTTCGAAGACATCAGCTTTACGCGGACGCAGAATGCCAAGGGCTGGACCCTCAACATCTTCGTGAAAGAGCGGCCCACGATCCGTGAGATCGACTATGTCGGGCTGAATTCGGTCACGAAAAGCGATGTGCTGGACCGTTTCAAAGAGGCCAAAGTCGGATTGTCGGTTGAGAGCCAGTACGATCCGACTAAGGTCAAGAAGGCCGAGGTTACGATCAAGGGATTGCTGTCCGAACACGGACGGCAATTCTCCACGATCCGCACCGAAGTTCATCCGATTCCGCCGAACGCCGTGAGCATTACATTTGTGATCAAGGAAGGACCTAAGGTCAAAGTAGGCAAGATTATCTTCGAAGGAAACAAGCACGTCCCCAGCCGTGTCCTGCGCGGTGCCATGAAGAACCTGAAGCCCATCGGCATCCCCCACTCGATCTTCCTGGAGAATCTCTTCTCGAAAACCTACGACGCCACCAAGCTCGATGAAGATACTGAGCGGGTTCGCGCCGAGTTCCAAAACCGCGGCTATTTCAAGGTGGTGGTTCAGGAGCCGAAGACGCAGATCCACGACACTGGACACCAGGGATTTCACATCCCGCTGATTCAGTCCGGTCCGGGGAAGGCCGTGGACATTACGATGCCCATTGAGGAAGGCGACAAGTACAACCTGGGCGGAATCACTTTCAAAAACAATAAGGCAGTGACGAACACCGCAGCCCTGCGCCGCCTGTTTCAGATAAAAGATGGCGATACCTTTGACCGAAGCAAAATCGCCAAAGGTTTGGAGAATCTGCAAAAAGCCTACGGTCAACTGGGATACATCAACTTTACGTCCATTCCCAACACGACTTTCGACGAACAGAAGAAGCTCATCTTCCTCGATATCGATGTGGACGAAGGCAAACAGTTCAGCGTCCGGCGCATTGAGTTCCAGGGCAACACCACGACTCGCGACAAGGTAATTCGCCGTGAGATCGTGCTGGAGGAAGGCCAGGTTTACAACCAGCAGCTTTGGGAACTCAGCATCCAGCGGCTGAACCAGTTAGGCTTTTTCGACAATCTAAAAGCCGACGATCCCAACGTTACCGAGCGCCACCTGAACGAGAAGGAGGGAACCGTAGACCTCACCCTCAAAGTGAAAGAGAAAGGCAAGAACAGCATTGGGTTGAGCGGCGGCGTCAGCGGTCTGTCGGGCGCTTTCGTTGGCTTGAGCTACAGCACCAACAACTTTCTCGGTCTGGGCGAGACTTTGAGCGTGCAGGCGAACATTGGCAACCTACAGCGCAACGTTTCCTTCAGCTTTACTGAGCCGTACCTATTCGATCGCCCACTGCAGTTCGGCTTCACCGTGTACTTCACCAAGTTTACTTACGATCAGGCGCGCCAGGCCGCAATCCTGAGTGGTCAACAGATTAACCTGCCGCAGAACTTGCAGGAGAATCTGCAGAACTACACTCAATCCAGCCGGGGCTTTGCGGTCAATCTTGCCTATCCGTTGCACCGCTCGTTCAAGCGAGTCGGCATCAGTTACTCATATGACGATTCTTCGATCGTGGCTCTGACGACAGCGTCACAAACCTTGTTCGATTCTCTCCAATTCAGCGGAATCAGCGGTCCGAATGCGCTGAACGGGATCATCACCAGCAAGATTGTTCCCAGCTTCACCATCAATTCGTTGGACCGGGCGCTGTATCCTCACAAGGGCAATAGCATCTACTTGGGAATTGAAGTGGCAGGCTTGGGCGGGACGGTCAGGACTATTCGCCCGGTTGGGAAATACACACATTGGAAGCCGATGAACAAAGGGCGCAATGCACTGGGCTTCAATTTTCAGACTTCTTACCTGACCGGCTACGGCGGGGTTGTGCCGCCACCCTTCCAACGCTTCTACGATGGCGGCGAAAACGACCTGCGTGGCTTTGACATACGTTCGATATCGCCTGTCTCCTTTTTGCCGAATACCACTACGATCCAATTGCGCAACCCGGATGGCACAATTGTGCCCAAGAATCCGGCCAATCCGCTGCAGGGGGCTTACACTATCCCGGTTCCGCTGGACCAGATTGTTTTCCCCGGCGGCGACTTCAGCGCGATCACAAACGTGGAGTATCGCATCACGATTGCCGGTCCGGTATCTCTGGCGCCGTTCATGGATTTCGGCGTGGAACCGATCCTCAGAGATTCCCAACTGAAGATCAACAACGGACAGTACGACCTGATCAACAGTACGGTGTACGGTTGCCCGGCATTGGATGTTGGCCTGAACTGCGTTGGCGGGTCAACGCAGAAGTTCTCGCAATATCTTAGCCCGGTCGCCGGCACGAACTGGACTCCCAGAATGTCCACGGGACTGGAGTTGCAAGTGTTCTTGCCCGTGGTTAACGCCCCGTTCCGTATTTACTGGGCATATAACCCATTGCGTTTGGATACGACGGTCAATGCGCCGGTTCCGATTACCCGCGCCATGTTCCCGCCGGGGGCCGCAGGAGACTATACCTATGTGCTGGCGCGGAATTCGTTTTCGCCCCCCTATCAGCTAAGGGAGCCGCGCAAGACGTTCCGCTTTACGGTGGCGACAACGTTCTAGGCGTCTGGCTTCAAGCTTCGACTCCGGAGCCGGCCCATTCCGCCCAGCGAACCCCGGGCTGATGGCAAACAGGACATCTCTACCGTTTAATCGTTTGACGGTGGGCTGCAGTATTCCTATAATGAAAGCTACAGCACCCTGAAAATTGAAATGGTACGGGGTGGTCGTCACGCTTGAGGACTTGGCGTGCGACGCTGGGTGTTAGAGTCTGCCTTCCCCGTTTAAGCGTGTAGCCTGGTTGGCTGCCGGGCAGGGCCCAGCATGGTCCGTGATAAAGACCTGAGACAAGATTCCCGATACAACTTCCAAGGAGTTCAAGCAAGCCCATGACAAGAAAGCTTCCAAGATTCATTCTGGCCACCGTGTTCGTCATCTCGGTAACCGCCCTGGCGCAAACCGCCAGCGCGGACCCCGGATTGCCCGCAGCTCCCAGCGCCGCCGGATCCACGCCCGACACCACCGTGCCGAGCACGGGAAGCAAGATCGGTACCATCAACATTGAGCAGGCAATCTTCGCCAGCAATGAAGGCCAGCGCGACTTCGAGGCGCTGAGCAAGAAACTCGAGCCCAAACAGACCGAGTTGAAGAACATGAACGACGAAGTGGAAAGCCTGAAGAAGCAGCTGAACACGCAAAGCGCCACGCTGAACGACGAATCCCGCGGCGCGTTGGTCAAACAGGTCGAGGATAAGACGAAAAGACTTGAGCGCTCGGTTCAGGATGCCCGTGACGATGCGCAGGCGCAACAGAACGAGATCGCCCAGCGCATCCTGCAAAAGATGGCGCCGATCATCGTCAAATACGCAGGTGATAAAGGATTTGGCCTGATCATGGACACTTCCCAACCATGGCCGCAGGGACCTGTGCTCTGGGCTGGACCTTCGGTCGATATCACCAAAGCGATTGTCGATGCCTATAACGCGCAGTCGGGTGTTGCGGCGCCAGCACGGCCGATCACAAGCAAACCGGCAGGTACAGCCACCAAGCCTGCAACGCCACCCGCTGGCACCAAACCGGCGACCACAACTGCGCCTCCTAAGTAAACTGGCGACACCTTAAGCACGACAAAAGTTCCTCGAAGGCCGCTCACGAAGCGGCCTTTTATTTTGTGGAATGACAGCAGCTTCGCGCCCTCAGCAACGTATGCCGGTGTCCTTAAGAGCAAGCACCAATATTCTGGAGGATGCCATGTTTGCTGATTCGCTGCTTGACTCCGCTCGGACTGACCATTCTCGTCGCGGTTGGACGACTTTCGTTTCGTTTTCGGCGCAAGCTCTTGCCGCGGCTGTTTTGCTCTTACTACCCCTGTTCTACACGCAAGCCCTGCCGCCGTTTCAGTTGATGGCGCGGCTGGTGGCGCCAACGCCGCCACCGGCTCCGCCTCCTGCTGGGCCCATGCGAAACACTCGCGTGAGTTCCAGCAACGTGTCATCGGACGGTCATGTGATCGCCCCACGTTTCGTGCCGAGAGAAATAGCTATGCTTGACGAACCGAGTCCTCCACCCGCGATTGAAAACGGCGGACCGGGCGTGGTCGGCAGCACCGGAACGGATCGCAATGGCGTTCTGCACTCGATTGAGAGTGGGATTGCTACCGTCGTGCCGCCGCCTCCAACAAGTGCCGCTCATCCCCCTCGCGTTTCTCGCATGATGGAAGGCAATCTCATCTATCGGGCTCAGCCCCAATACCCGCCCCTAGCGCGGCAAGCGCGAATCCAGGGAATGGTCGTGCTGCGGGCGATGATCTCGCGCGAGGGCAAGATTGAAAACGTGAAGGTAATCAGCGGCCCTCCGCTACTGGTGAAATCCGCCATGGACGCGGTTCTGCAGTGGCGCTATCGTCCGTATTTCTTGAACAATGAGCCGGTCGAGGTGGAAACGCAGGTGACGGTGAACTTCACCCTCTCGGGCGGATAACCTACGCAGGCAGGGAGTAGTACGGCGGTAACTAGAGCACACACAAAGGCCGCTATAATCTATAGCAAGTGGCTACTATCGAAATTGCCAAGCGCACCGCGACTCGGCCGACTTGGGCCGAGGTATCGCTGGGAACGTTGCGACGAAACTTTCGCGCGGTGCAGGAGCACATTGGCAGCGCCGTGACCGTCTGCGCGATTGTGAAGGCCGACGCCTACGGGCATGGCGCGGTCGAGTGTACTCTGGCGCTCGAGGAGGAGGGAGCGGGTTGGTTCGGCGTGACCTCGCTGGATGAGGCCATTCCACTGCGCGACGCCGGTGTCCGCGGACGCATTCTTCTCATGACCGGCTTCTGGCGAGGCGAAGAACATGAAATTGTTCGCCTGGGATTAACTCCGACGGTCTGGGAGACCGGACAAATCGAATTGTTCGAAAAGGCGGCAACGGCACTCGGCGTTTCAAAGCATCCCATCCATTTGAAAGTGGATACCGGCATGGGGCGTCTGGGGGTCGCGCCCGGGGATTTGCCGCGAATCTGTTCGGCATTGAAATCTTCGCCTCATCTCACGCTCGAGGGCTTGTCGACGCATTTGGCTTCCTCGGAAGTGCTGGATCAGCCGTCCGTTGCAGCGCAATTGAAGGCGTTCGACGAAGCACGCAGCTTTCTCCGCAATGAAGGATTCAATCCTCCACTGATTCATGCGGCCAACACTGGGGCCGTGATCTCGCGGCCGGAGTCGTGGAACACGATGGTGCGCCCCGGAATTGCGCTGTACGGCTATTACTTGCCTTTCGAGCGGGCCGGTCGAGAAGTCAGTGGCACTGGGCTGCGACTTAAGGTCAAGCCCGCGTTGACCTGGAAAACCCGCATTCTTTCCCTGCGAGATATGCGTGCCAACCAGGCGCTGGGGTATGGTGGAACCTACGTCACCAAAGCTCCCACCCGCGTCGCAGTGCTTCCGGTGGGATACGCAGACGGCTTGAACCGCAGGCTATCTTCGCAAGGCCGGGTGATTGTAGGTGAACACTACGCCCCGATCGTCGGGCGGATTTCGATGGACTTGACTCTTGCGGACGTGACCGGATTGCCCGGAGTTTCGGTGGGCGACGAAGTTATACTGCTCGGGGCCACGGATGGTTTGAGCGTCGATGCCAGGGAACATGCTGCGCTTTCGGAAACTGTACCCTACGAAATTCTTTGCGGAATCTCGAAGCGCGTGCCTCGAAGACCGGTTGATTGAGAGATCAACCGCCTGATTGGATTTTCGCCAGCTCGCTATACGAATCGCGAATTCCTTCTACGATTTTGTCGTACTCCTCGCATTCTCCCGGAGTCAATCCTACCAGCGCTTCCCGCCTAGTCAGTTCGATCTGCTGTTGAAATAGGCTGGCTAACTCATCACTGATTTGCTGCAGCCTGTCGCTACTCGAAGAAATTGAACCTCGCCGTGTCATTGATGAAACCGGATAGCCGCCCACGTCCATGCTGGGCGTCCGAGGCAAAACAGTTGTCAGGGGAGTGTCAAAAGATTGCTATTTTGTTTTTGGCGGACCCCCCGGTCCTTGAATAAAGTCGCTGTGGGTAAGATTTCAGGTTCTCCGGACTCCGCGTTCGACGGAGACCTGTTTCGCTGGAATTAAGGTACGCCGATTACCCAAGCCTCCGATTCCCCAACCAATGCCCGTTCTCGCGGTTTGCTGCGGATAGGCTGATTCTGCGCCAACCGTTTGTTATCGTATTAGTCATGCCGTCACGGTACGCACAGTGGATGTACGACTGGGAGACCCGGCTCACGTCGGTGGATAACAATCGGGTAGTGCGTCCGCTGGATTGGGGGGTGGAGTGGGCTCGGGACTGGCCTTGCCGCAACGGCTATGCTCCGGGGCATTTGCCGGATGACGCGGAAAGATACCTGCGCGAATATAACCGGCGAATCATCGCGTCGAGCGACGAATTCTTTTCCTACGGCAAACCCACGGATTTCCGCCTGGAACGCCGGGAGGTCAAAGTGTTCAGCACCCGCGCCGTACCCAATCAGGCGTTAGAAGAAAAAGTTCGGGGCACGCATGCTGATTTCCTGCGGTTCACTTCGCCCGTGCGCACGCCGTTTCCAGAAAACAATTTAGCAAATGCCAGTTGGTTCCCGGCGCGGGGAAAGCGTGCAATTGTTCTCTTGCCGCATTGGAATTCTGACGCCTTGGCTTATAACAGCTTGTGCCAGGTGCTAAACCTCCTCGGGATTTCGGTCTTGCGATTGACCATGCCCTACCACGACATTCGCACTCCTCCCGAGATTCTGCGTGCCGACTACGCCGTCTCCGCGAACATAGGACGCACGCTCGACGCTTGCCGCCAAGCCGTGATCGATGTTCGCTGCTGTCTGGATTGGCTGGAGTCGCAGGGCTATCGTCGCCTGGGTGTTCTGGGCACCAGTCTCGGCTCGTGCTATGCGTTCCTGGCGGCGGCTCACGACCCGCGAATTCAAGTGGCTGCATTCAATCACGCTGCAACCTACGTCGCCGATGTGGTGTGGCACGGACAGTCTACCCGTCACATTCGAGAAGGACTGGAATCGCAAATCGATCTTGAACGCTTGCGCGTTCTCTGGAGTGCAGTCAGCCCGATTTCCTACTTCGACCAGTTTGCGCGTTGGCGAAAAAAGTCGCTTATCATCTATGCCAAGTACGATCTGACATTTCTGCCGGAGTTCTCCCGCAGTGCCGTAGACGAGTTCGCGCGACACGGTCTTGATCACAAAGTTGTGGTCTTGCCGTGCGGACACTACACCACCGGAGAAACTCCTTACAAATACATCGACGGCTGGAATCTGGCGTCGTTCATGCGAATCGCGTTCGAGGGATAGTGAAACGTTGCAAGCAACGTTTCTACGGTCAAGTACTGCCAAATTCCAAGCGCTTGTTTAGAATGGGATGTCCTTCCGGAGATTGAAATGAAAAACGCCAGCATGTCCCGCCCGCTCTTCGAAGCCGATCCCGAGGTGGCTACTGCCATCGACAACGAAGTCCGCCGCCAGCATGAGGGACTCGAATTGATCGCCTCGGAAAACTTCGTCAGCGAAGCCGTGCTTGAGGCCATGGGCTCGGTGTTTACGAATAAGTACGCCGAAGGCTATCCGGGCAAGCGCTATTACGGAGGCTGCGAGTTTGCCGACATAGTGGAGAATCTGGCGCGCGAACGAGCCAAGCAGCTCTTCGGAGCGGAACACGCCAACGTCCAACCCCACGCGGGATCGCAAGCCAACATGGAGGCTTACTCCGCGGTGCTGCAGCCCGGAGATACGATTCTCGGCCTCAACCTGGCGCACGGCGGTCATCTAACGCATGGTTTTCATCTGAATTTTTCGGGCAAGACCTATCGCGTCGTTCCTTACGGCGTGACCAAGGAAACCGAGACCATCGATTACGACGATCTTGAAAAGCTTGCCGAAAAAGAGCGGCCCAAGATGATTATCGGTGGGGGCAGCGCGTATCCCCGAATCATTGACTTCGCGCGTATGCGGAAAATCGCCGACAAAATCGGCGCACTGTTTCTGGTCGACATGGCGCACTTTGCCGGCTTAGTAGCAGGAGGCGCGCATCCGTCGCCGGTTCCTCACGCGCACATCGTGACGTCGACCACACACAAAACGCTCCGGGGGCCACGCGCTGGAATGATCTTGAGCAAGCAGGACTTCGCATCTGCAATTGATAAAGTAGTTTTTCCCGGCATGCAGGGTGGGCCACTCGTGCACATTATCGCGGCCAAGGCAGTATGCTTCCGCGAGGCTATGCAGCCCGACTTCCGAGACTACGCGCGACAGGTCGTCGCCAACGCCAAAGTATTGGCGGAGACGCTGGCAGCGGAGGGCTTTCGCATCGTTTCAGGCGGCACCGACACGCATCTTATGCTGGTCGATGTGTTCTCTCAAGGTATGTTGGGCAGCGAAGCGGAGAAAGCGCTGGATCAGGCGGGAATCACAGTCAACAAGAACGCCATTCCCTTCGACACCAATCCGCCCATGAAGCCGAGCGGCATTCGCATTGGCACGCCGGCCTTGACCACGCGGGGAATGAAAGAAGGCGAAATGCGGCAAGTGGGCCGCTGGATTTCTGAAGCCTTGCGTCAGAGAACGGATGCAGCGACGCTGGGGAAAATCCGCAAACAGGTACTGGAACTCGCAGAGACATTCCCTCTGTACCCGGAACGTAGAGCGAAAGCGCAAGCAGAAGTTCGGGCATAGGCTTGTCGCCAAAATTCCGAATTCCTTCGTGTACCTTTCTTTCCTTTGTGGTTAAATCACTCCGTGAAGGTCGCCATCGATATCCGCCGAATGACCGAGTTCGGCGTAGGCACATATACACGAAACATCGTACGGGCGCTCGGCCGGCTGGATCGCTCGAACGAATATTTTCTTATCGGCTCGCCGCAAAAAGTAACGGAGATCGATCCGCTCCCGCCCAACTTTCAAACTATTCCTTTGCTCGACGACGGGACGACTGCGAAGGGGTACCTCGAATGTCGGGCTATTCTCAAGCGCTTGAATTGCGATCTGGTTCACATCCCGCATCTGTTCTGGATGCCGCGCACCTTGCCTTGTCCGTACGTAATGACTGTGCACGACGTTCTTGAACACATGTATCGAGCTCATGATCGGTCGAGCTTGCGACGCTCACTGCATTTTCACTTGACTCGCCGCGTGATGAAGGGAGCAGCTCGAATTCTGGCGGTCTCGAAATACACCAAGAGCGAAATCGAAAAATTGTTTTCCATTCCGTCATCCCGCATAGAAGTTGTGTACAACGCCATTGATGAGCGCTTCCTCCGCGGGCACGCCTCAGACGCCGACCGGCAGGTGCTTGCCGAACGGTATCTGGTGACCTATCCGTTTCTTCTTTACGCGGGCCGAATCAGTCCGCATAAGAACTTGGTGAGAATTATCGAAGCGTTTTCCGCATTGAAGGCGGAATTGGAGAAAGAGGCGCAGTTTCCTGACCTGAAGTTGATCATCATCGGTGATGAACTCTCGAAGCATCCCGACCTGCGCCGTACCGTTATCAGAGGTGGCGTACAAAATGACGTGCGCTTCATGGGATTCGTTCCGATCGAAATGCTGCGCGTGTTCTACGACGCGGCCAAGATCTTCGTCTTTCCCTCGCTGTATGAAGGATTCGGGCTGCCACCGCTCGAAGCCATGGCGCATGGCACTCCGGTCGTTACCTCAAACACGTCGTCCCTGCCCGAGGTTGTGGGCAACGCGGCCGTACTGGTAAACCCGGAAAATGTTTTCGAGATCATGCGGGCGCTCCACCGCGTCCTGCTGGATCAGCCGGTTCGCGAAAAGTTCAAACAGAGAGGCTACGAGCAGGCCAAGAGATTTTCCTGGGACGCCTCGGCCCGGAAGATTCTTGGCGTCTACGAGGCTGTGGCAGGAAAGACGCGGACAGACATTCAATACGACAAGGCAGTGTAGGCATGTGCGTCCACGCCCCTGCGGGGCAACGAAGACCAAGTGTTGCGGTGAGTTTTACCGTGTGGGACCGACCCGCGCCGTATCGCGCGGCGGCTACTCGCTTTTCAGCAATGGCGTACCCGGCGACGCCAGCCCCTGACGATGCAACTTCGCGCGGAATCGGGCGCGATCGGTTTCTGATGAAGCCCCCGCGAGACTCTTGCGCAGCTTAAGAATTTTCTCTTTGCGAGTGCGACGACGACGAATCTCGGGTCTACGGCTGGGTGCGGACATGATTTACTCTCCTGGTCTGATTGCAAGAATTGTGGCAGCCGGACCTGTAAGCCGAATTCTGTCTGCGGGATTGCTCCTGCAGGACGGCCATTCCTCTGGGCCGCGCATTACTGCGAGGCTCAAGCGACCTACCCGGAGGTTGTGACGCGCCGAGCCGGCACGTTCTCCCAGGCGAAGTTTTCACCTCACCCAAGTCCCTCCCTATTTGGTCTTGCTCCGTGTGGGGTTTGCCCTGCCCGCTGCATTACTGCCGCGGCGGTGCGCTCTTACCGCACCTTTTCACCCTTACCCGGCTTATCCGAAGATGCACCGGGCGGTATGTTTTCTGTGGCACTAGCCGTCAACCGGGCTTGAACCCGGCCTCCCGGACGTTATCCGGCACACTGCTCTGCGGAGTTCGGACTTTCCTCCCTCGCCGCCGAAGCGCCGAGAGCGACCGTCCGGTCCAGCTGCCTACAGGATCATTATATGCGATGGCCGCGGAGAACCGAGAACTGGAAACTGTATTTCAAACGGGCCCGCCCATGCTGCTAGACTCGTTCCAATCGATGATTGGTCAAGCCGCCCAGCTCATCCTAATCCCTGCTGTGCTGGGGACGATCTCCAGCATCGGGTACTACGTTCTGTGTCTACTTAGCGCGCTGAAATTCTCACGCACGAGACGGACGGAAACGAGTGTCCGCCTTACTCAACCCGTCTCCATTCTCAAGCCCCTTTGCGGGACTGATCCCGAGATGTACGAAAGCTTCCGCAGTCATTGCCTGCAGGACTATCCGGATTACGAGATCATCTTCGGCGTGAGCGACGCAAACGATCCAGCAATCCAACTCGTAGAGCAACTGAGATCGGAGTTTCCGCAAACCCCGATCCGCTTAATGATTTGCCACGAGAATCTTGGCGCCAATACCAAAATTAGCAATCTGGCGCAAATGGTGCGCCAGGCTCGCCACGAGTACCTCATTGTCAACGACAGCGACATCCGGGTTGAGCCTGATTACCTTCGCCGAGTACTGGCCCGGCTAACCGATTCGAAGATCGGACTTGTCACTTGCCTCTATCGAGGGATTACCAACTCGACTTTGGGGTCGCGTCTGGAATCGCTCGGCGTCAGCACCGACTTCGCTGCCGGGGTATTGGTTGCGCAGAATGTCGAGAGTGGAATTCGTTTTGGACTGGGCTCTACGTTGGCCTTTCGTCGCAGCGACCTGCAAGCTATCGGAGGATTCGAATCCATCGTCGACTATCTGGCCGATGACTATCAGCTCGGCAGCCGCATCGCAGGCCTGGGCCTGGAAGTAAATCTGTCCGACGTCGTGGTCGAAACCTTTCTGCCGCGCTATACGATTGGCGGTTTTGTGGCGCATCAACTGCGTTGGGCGCGTACGATTCGTGATTCGCGTTTTTGGGGATACGTGGGACTCGGGTTCACATTTGGCTTGCCTTGGGCGGCGCTGGCCTTGATTCTTGCGCAAGGCGCAGTCTGGGCCTGGGCGCTGTTTGCCCTTACGGCGGCATTGCGCACGGCCGTCGCAATCGTCGTCGGCAGAGGAGTGCTCCGTGATCGCCAGGTGCTGCGTTTTCTCGCGATGATTCCTATTCGAGACGTGCTTGCGCTCGGGATTTGGGTTGCGAGCTTTGCCGGGCACGAGATCGTGTGGCGTGGAGATCGTTTCAGATTAAGAAGTGGCAAACTTACTAAGATTGGAACCTGAAGGCCTCATCCGCGAGAAGGCGTCGTAAGAGAGATTGAATCACTTGCCTGCAAGACTTCGCGAACCTTTCTCGCCAGAGTGCTAAGAGAAAAAGGCTTCTGCAGAAAACGCGTGATGACGTCGATCTGTCCATGCCTAAGAACCGTGTTCTCCGCATAGCCGGAGACGAACAGCACTTTCATGTCAGGCCGTTCATTCGCCAACTGTTCCGCCAGCTTTGGTCCACCCAGCTTTGGCATCACCACATCGGTGATCATCAATGCAATTGGCCCATCGTGGTCGCGTGAAACCCGCAGCGCGTCTTCCCCATCGACGGCTTCCAGCACGTTGTACCCGCTTTGAGCGAGGAATTGCCGCGAGGCTCGGCGCACCGACGCTTCGTCTTCCACCAGCAACAAGGTCTCGCTGCCACGAGGAGAATTCTCCGCAAGCTTTGCCGTGCGGACCTCGCTATTCAACGACTGCACCCGCGGCAAGTAGATCTTGAACGTGGTTCCAAGACCGGGCTCACTATACACCCAGACGAAACCGCCGTTCTGCTTCACGATCCCGTAAACCGTCGCCAGCCCCAAGCCGGTTCCCTTGCCTGCCTCTTTTGTGGTGTAAAAGGGTTCGAAGATATGCGCCAGGTGTTCTGCTGCAATGCCCTGACCAGTGTCGGTGGCGGTGAGCAATACGTAGTCGCCGGGAGTAACAATCGAATGTCGTTGCACGTAGGATTCATCCACTCGGACGGTGGAGGTCTCGATGGTGAGAGTTCCTCCGCCGGGCATTGCGTCGCGGGCATTCGCTGCCAGGTTCATTACGACCTGTTCGATTTGTGTGGGATCTGCTTTTATCTTGCCCAGGTCCCGCCCGGGAATGAAGACGAGCTGGACATCCTCGCCAATCAAGCGCGGCAGCATGTTGGTGATCTCACCTACGACCGCGTTCAGGTCGAGCACCTGCAACAACTGCATCTGCTTGCGCCCAAATGCCAACAGTTGGCGAGTAAGGTCGGCCGCACGACGAGATGCGGCGATGATCTCAGCCACATTTCGCCGCAAGGCGTCATCCGGGGCTAAAGAGTCGAGCATGAGCTCGGCATATGCGCTGATGACCAAAAGCAGGTTGTTGAAGTCGTGTGCAACTCCGCCGGCCAATCTCCCGGCTGCATCCATCTTCTGCGCCTGTTGCAGTTCCGACTCTAGTTTGCGTCGCTCAGTGATATCCCGGGCCGTGGAGATGAAATGCGTGATCTCTCCCATGCTGTTCCGCAGCGGGGTGAGAGCCTTTTCCAGAACCACGGTTTCTCCGTTCTTCTTGCGATTCATTACGACTCCGCGAAACACGTTGCCGGAGAGCACCGTATTCCACATTTCCTCATAGCGTTCCGCGTGGTCCTCTGATCTGAGCACAGCGAGGGTCTGACCGATGGCTTCCTGCCGCGAGTATCCGGTGAGAGCTTCGAAGGCTGGATTCACATATTCCATGACGCCCGAGCGATTCATGATGATTAGTGCGTCCGCCATTTGCTCCACAGAGTGCCAAAGCTTCCGCAAGGTTTCCTCGGATTCCTGATGCTGGCGTTCAGTTGGATGCGGATCGGAGTCTGGATCGAGTCCGTAATGGTCGTTGTTGATTGAACGAGGATGGGTGAGCGTGTGAATCGCGACCTCGATCGCACGTTGTTCCATTGAGCTACTTAGAAAAATGAGCGGAACGCCAGAATAATATTGGCGCACTTGACGTAACAATTGAAACGCAACGTTGTCAGTCGATTGGTGACTGCAGAGAAGAAGGTCATAACTTCCTTTTTCAAACCGAATGATCATGTCCTCAAGCGAGGCCGCGTGTTCGAGTTGGTGTTGGCCATCGTTTGTCCTCGCAAGCAACCGCTGTAGATCCGCAAAGTCCTGGTCGGCGCCTCCGACCAGCAGCAACCGCAACTGCCGGTCACCCGTATTCGAGGTTTTTTGCATTCTCATAGAAACCATCTCGCTAGCTGTTACATCGGACGCTGACCTCCTGAGCATCTGCGCCAAAAGATCAGCTCCGAAAAGATGCGCCGGTCCGCGTTCCAATCTGGGAAGGGTCGATTTGGATAAAAATGAAACAAAGCCAATTCCACCTCCGTACTATTCCAAGTCGTCTGGTTCTGAACTAAGCCCAGGGGCCAGCGAGGCCCATGTGGCCCGGACGCTCGTCCGGGCGGCCGAGTGCAGGATCGAATCCAGGGTGCAGTCTTAAAACGGAAGCGCCCCAGGAAAAGTTAAGGAGAACCATGTTCCAACGATTGACTTCATCGGTCATATGCATAACTCTGCTCGCTCTGGCCCCAGCGTTGGCCCAGGAAAGCAAATTCCCCGAGCGCTTGCTGCAGAACCGTTATCAACTCGATTTTCAGGGAGGGCAATTATCCGGATCGGGACTACCGGTTTTACAGAATGCGCTCGCGAACGCTCAGTTCGTACTCATTGGCGAGGATCACGGCATTTCGCAGATTCCTGAATTCGCGGGCGCGGTGTGCGACCTGATCGGTCCGCAGGGTTTTCACACTATGGCCATTGAAACCGGACCGCTGGCCGCCAGCGAACTTCAGCAGTGGGTGACTCACGATTCGGGTCGCGTGGACCTGGTCAACTTCGAAAAGAGATTTCCTGAATCTATCGCCTTCTACAACTTTCAAGAGGAATACGATCTTCTATCGCACTGCGCCCGCTCCGCACAGGGCGGCAAGTTCCAGCTATGGGGGATTGATCAGGAGTTGATGGGCTCGTCCGGCCTGATCCTGACCCGCATTCTCGAAGCCCACCCTGGCAAGCAAGCGGCCGCCGCAACTCAACGCCTGCTGCAGAAAAACGACGAGGCACACGCCGCCGCGGTAAAGAGCGGCAGCCCGGGAGACATTTTCATGATGACTGTCTCCGACGACGAACTTAACAATCTGAGGGATCTGCTTCGCAAAGACGGAAATCCAACGAGTGTCGCGCTGATTGATGCCCTCATCAAAAGTCGGGACATTTATCAGAAGAACATGAACGGCTCAGATTATGAATCGAATCGTGAGCGTGCGCTGTTGATGAAATCGAACTTCCTGGACGACTACAAGCAAGCTACGCAGGCCGCCGGCGCGCCGCCCAAAGTGTTGCTCAAGACCGGCGCCTGGCATATGTACAAGGGCATCAATCCGCTACGCAACAACGATATGGGTAACTTCGTTACCGAACTGGCGGATGGGCAGGGAACAACGTCCCTTCACGTCATGATTCTTGGGGTAAAAGGCTCGCAACTTCGTTTTGCCGGCATCGGACGCCCATATCAACCGGGAGACTTTGACCTAGCCGAAGATAAAGACTCTGATTTTCTCTTTCTGAAGCCCATGTTCGATAACCTCGAAACCGGTGGGTGGACCATGTTCGATCTACGCGGGCTCCGCAAGAATTTCCGATCTCTCGAACCGATCGATAAGGAAATGGAACGGCTCATCTTCGGATACGATCTGTTGGTCCTCATTCCGAACGCCACGCCTTCGAAACAAATCCAATAAGCAGTGTGATCTCGCGGAGAGCACAAATGCCTCATCCCGCTTTTCACACCCGGCCATTTGGAGGACAATAGAGCAAGGGTGAGGTGATTTATGCGGCATGGCTTTTGTGAACTTCTCTGCGTAGCGCTTTTAGCTCTTACCACGTCAGCCCTCGGCCAACAAATTCGCGGCGATTACATCGAGACGCGCAGCGCCGACGTCTACACCGGACAATGTTTCGCGAACGGCGAAGTAAACCTCGTGGGCGACGAAGCCATTCTGGCGTGGCATGTCCAGAGCGGAAGCTGGGACGGAGTCACGCTCGACGGCCTGACTGTTGCCGCCGCTGTGCACGCGAATGCCACTCTGGGCGATCCCTATGCGAATCCCTATCCGGCCCGCGCGGTCCTCCTCGTGGACGACCTGGCAACTCCGCAGCAAAACGCGGCATTAATTGCCTTCGCCCAGCAAATGGGAGGTGAACTACTTCGTCACCCGCAGCAAGTAATTTCGGCGCCCATGGAGCTTGTGGTCAATCCCGAACATCACGGCGTAGCAGTGCTGCGGGCCGGACAATTTGCCACCGTGAAGACTCGCCCCGTCAACGACCAGGATCACCTCTGCGGGAATGAGGTGACATTTTATCCGCCACTCACGCAACTGACCCACTCCATGCCGGCGGTTGCGCTCACCGATTCATATCGCGGACCGGGCCTCGACGTAGATTGGGAATCACACGGCAGGCGGAGCGCGTTCGTTGGCACGTTCGCGCGCTAAACGGCGTTTGCCATCACGCGCCGCCGCCCGACGCTTCGGACCAGTGACTCTCGAGCAGGTGAGACGCACGCAGGCGCGGAAAATCCATCCCCGAAGTTCGCATCGTGGAAGTGCCGCAGATACGCGGTTCTGCAGGGTTTTCGGCCGCAGATCGGGGTCAACCTCTTACCAATTAACGCATTCCAAGACTCCCCTCATACCAAAGTAATAGCGAATTACCAAAGCGCATGCACATGGGACATCTGTTAGTCCGTGGTCGCGGGTGAGATGTTGAGGTTGTAGTTTCGCGATCGAGGAAGCCGGCGACCCATGGAAAAAAGTGATTTTCTGGACGAGGTTCATGTTCGAATCCTGCGGGTGACCGAAGACCTGCGGGCAATTCAGCAAACGTTGAACTGCGCAGCCATGCAGGCGCCGGGAGATCCTGAACTGATGGAAGCCCTCTGTCAGTTGCCCGAGATCGAGTCTCTCCACGTACTGAAATCCGCCCTCGACCAGATGCGCCACTTCCTCTGGTTTTACATGCAGGTGATGACCAACGAATCCGAGGACGGCGACAGACTGCGGCAGAGCATTGGCCAGAAGCCGGTCGAGGAAGGCATGGTGAGCCCCAGAGTCGCAGCTGCGGAAAAATTTAAACGGGCGGCCGATACGGCCCTGCTCCAGTATCTCTCCGACGGCAAGGTTCGCAAACCGAACTAAATCCCTTTTGGCATTGTCGCCTCGAAAATTCCCGCTCTCGCCTTCGGTGTAAGGCTCGAAGAATGTCCCACATACGATACAAATCTTTACAAAACTCTGCATCTCTGGCTGCCCAGCTAAATCCAATACGATATTGATAATTCCGGTGTTAGCCCCGCCGGACGGAGTGTACGCGTTTTCCGCGCAGAGCGATGCTTCACATTGTTATTTCTATCTGCGGGGTAACTCCTTGCTTGAAATTGAGAGCAAGCATCAGAGTGTGACGCGCTCTAAGCGATTTCTAGTTTGCTACTGGGGCCGAAGCGGTTGTACAGCCTGAGGAAATTATGTGGATTGTTCGACTCGCATTGCGGCGACCTTATACGTTTGTGGTCGTCTCTTTGTTGCTGTTGATACTCGGTCCGATCGTCATACTTCGCACGCCCACCGACATCTTCCCAAATATTAATATCCCTGTCGTCAGCATCGTCTGGAACTACACCGGCCTCAATCCCGACGATATGTCGAACCGCATCGTCTTTCAAACGGAACGTGCGCTGACGACCCTGGTCGACGACATTTCGCACATCGAATCGCAATCTCTGAACGGGATTGCGGTAGTGAAGGTATTTTTCCAGCCGAATGCCGACATTACGAAAGCCATCGCTCAGGTGACGGCGATTTCGCAGACACAGCTCAGGCAGTTGCCGCCGGGGACGACTCCACCCTTGGTCATCACGTACAGCGCGTCCAGCGTGCCCATTATTCAGCTTGCACTCTCCGGGCAGAAGCTTTCGGAACAACAGCTGTTTGATTACGGAGTGAATTTCATTCGGACACGTTTGATCACCGTCCCGGGATGTGCCATTCCGTATCCCTACGGCGGGAAACAGCGGCAGGTGCAGGTTGATCTGGACACCAACGCGCTGCAATCGAAGGGGCTGTCGCCGCTGGATGTGGTGAACGCCATCAGTGCGCAGAATATCGTTCTGCCATCCGGCACTTCCAAAATCGGAGCCTTCGAGTATGCAGTCGACACCAACAGCAGCCCTACGACGGTTGAGGAACTGAATCAACTGCCGATCAAAACGGCGGGCACCACCACGATTTACATTCGCGACGTGGCGTTCGTACGAGACGGTTTTCCGCCACAAACGAATATTGTCCGCGTCAATGGACAGCGCTCGGTGCTGATTACGGTTCTAAAGTCTGGCCAGGCTTCAACGCTGAACATCATTGCCGGGATTAAATCTCTGTTGCCGCAAATTCAGGCGGCGTTACCACCAGAGTTACAGATACACCCGTTGGCCGACCAATCGCTTTTCGTGCGGGCGTCGATTGACGGCGTAATTAAAGAAGCCACCATTGCCGCCTGCCTCACCGGGCTCATGATTCTGATCTTCCTTGGCAACTGGCGCAGCACGGTCATTATTGCGGTTTCGATTCCACTGTCGATTTTGACTTCCATTATTGTTCTGAGCGCGCTGGGAGAGACCATTAACATCATGACGCTCGGCGGGCTGGCGCTGGCGGTCGGCATTCTGGTGGACGACGCAACGGTCGAAATCGAGAACATCAACCGAAACCTGGCGCAAGGAAAAGAAGTAGAGCACGCCATTCTGGACGGTGCGCAACAAATTGCGGTTCCGGCCTTCGTCTCCACGCTTGCCATCTGCATCGTCTTCGTCCCTATGTTTTTCTTAACCGGGGTTGCGCGGTATCTTTTTGTACCGCTCGCCGAAGCAGTGGTCTTCGCGATGATGGCTTCTTATCTGCTTTCGCGAACCTTGGTGCCGACCATGGCAAAGTATCTGTTGCGCGGCCACGAAGCGGAGAACCTGGCGGCGGCGCAGAGCCGGAATCCGCTGGTTGCCATGCAGATCAAGTTTGAAGCCGCTTTCGAGCGTTTTCGCGAGGGCTACCACGGATTATTGGAGCGTTGCCTTCACCACCAGAAGGTTTTCCTGCTTGCCTTTCTCGGCATATGTTTGGCTTCGGTGGGGTTCTTGATTCCGTGGCTGGGTCAGGACTTTTTCCCCGCGGTCGATGCCGGCCAGTTCAAATTACATTTGCGCGCGCGTACGGGAACCCGCATTGAGGAAACGGCGCGACTCTCTGATCTGGTTGAACGCTCCATCCGCGAGCAGATTCCTCCGCAGGAAATTGACAGCATTATCGACAACATCGGTCTGCCTTATAGCGGCATCAACCTTTCATACAGCAACTCCGCTCCCATTGGCACAGCCGATGCCGACATTCTGGTCAGCTTGACCAAGGATCACCGGCCCACGGCGGACTATGTACACGATCTGCGGTTGAAGCTTCCCCAGGAATTTCCCGGGACAACCTTCTCATTTCTGCCTGCCGACATCGTCAGCCAGATTTTGAACTTCGGTCTCCCCGCGCCCATTGATGTGCAGATTGTTGGCTTCGATCTGCAGGCCAATCGGGCGTACGCAGACAAGTTGCTGGAACGGATCCAGCAGATTCCAGGCACTGTCGACCTGCACGTGCAGCAACCTTTTGATCAACCCTATCTCCATGTCGATGTTGACCGGACCAAGGCGCAGCAGGTCGGCTTCACCCAGCGCGACGTTGCCAACAATCTGCTGGTTTCTTTGAGTGGCAGTTTCCAGACCACGCCTGAGTTTTGGGTTAATCCGAAGACCGGCGTGAGCTATTCCATCGCGACCCAGACCCCACAGTACCGCGTCGATTCCTTACAGGATTTGGAGAACATCCCCGTGACTGGCACCAGCGGCGCGCGCTCGGGAATTCTCGCCAGTATGGCTTCGATCCGCCGCGGCGCCGGACTGGCCGTGGTTTCCCACTACGATATTCAGCCGCTCATTGACATTTACGGCTCGGTGCAAGGCCGTGATCTGGGGGGCGTGGCGCGCGACCTCAACAAGATCGTACAGGACAGCAAGAAGGAACTGCCGCGCGGCTCGCAAGTGATCATCCGCGGCCAGATCCAGACTATGCGTTCCTCGTATGAGGGTTTGCTTTTCGGCCTCCTGTTTTCGATTGTGCTGGTGTACCTGCTGATCGTGGTAAATTTCCAATCATGGCTGGACCCCTTCATCATTATTTCGGCACTGCCTGCGGCACTTGCCGGAATCGCGTGGTTCTTATTCGTTACTCATACCACGCTTAGCGTTCCTGCACTCACGGGCTCGATCATGTGCGTTGGGGTTGCGACCGCCAACAGCATCCTGGTGGTCAGCTTTGCGAAAGAACAGCTAGCCGAAGGCAAAGACCCACTGTCTGCCGCACAAAACGCAGGGTTCACCCGTTTCCGTCCGGTGCTGATGACGGCGCTGGCCATGATCATCGGAATGGTGCCCATGGCGATCGGACTCGGCGAGGGGGGAGAACAAAATGCTCCGCTCGGCCGCGCGGTTATTGGTGGATTATTATTCGCAACTGTGGCCACGCTATTTTTTGTGCCAGTTTTCTTCAGCCTGTTGCATGGGCGAAAGAATCGGCTGGCTAAGAGTGAAGCAAAGCATTAATCGTTTTTCTTATTGACGCACGCATAGAGTTCGTGGAGTCTTTTCATGAAGGTTGAATCGCAGAACGAAATCGAAAGGCCAGCGATGGTGGACGAGCGAAAGACGGAGAGCCCACATCAAGGTAAGCCCGCGCGCCGCTGGTGGATCGCCGTCCTCGCCCTTGTGATCGTCGTAGCGATTGTGGTTTCGGGAATCTTGCCTCGAATCAATGCGCGCGCGGCTCTGGATAAGGAAACGGCCGAGATGGCGATCCCCACGGTTTCAGTGGTGCGGCCCAAGCGTGGGGCGCCGGCGCAGGAAATTGTTCTCCCCGCGAACGTGCAAGCCTATATCGACGCCCCCATCTATGCCCGCACTAATGGATACTTGAAGCGCTGGTACGCGGACATCGGCGCCCACGTCAAAGCCGGGCAGCTGTTAGCCGAAATCGAGACCCCGGAAGTCGATCAGCAGCTGCGCCAGGCACGAGCGGATCTGGCTACCGCACAAGCCAACCTGAATCTTTCGCAGATTACCGCGAACCGCTATGAAGATTTGTTGAAGACCGATTCCGTCTCCAAACAAGAAACCGACAACGCTGCGGGAGATTACGCGGCCAAGCAAGCGACTGTGCAATCTGCGCAAGCCAATGTGCGGCGGCTGGAAGAATTGCAAGCCTTTGAGAAAATCTATGCCCCGTTCGACGGAGTAATTACCGCGCGGAATACCGATATTGGTGCGCTGATCGACTCGGGGAGCAGCGGTGGGGCGAGGACTGAGCTTTTTCATATTGCACAGCCTGACAAATTGCGGGTTTACGTCAGCGTGCCGGAAGCTTACTCGCAAGCGGCGAAACCCGGACTCACCGCTGACCTTGTACTGTCGGAATTTCCCGGACGACAGTTCCCGGGAACTCTGGTCCGCACCGCCGAAGCAATTGATCAGTCGACGCGAACCTTGCTGGTGGAGATTCGCGTGAACAATCCGACCGGTACGCTACTGAGCGGAGCTTACGCCGAGGTGCATCTGAAAGTGCCAACCGCGACTTCTGCCATGATTCTTCCGGTGAATGCGCTGCTGTTCCGATCGGAAGGACTTCGGGTAGCAGCGGTCTCCGACGGCAAGCACGCTGAACTCAAGCCGATCACGCTGGGGCATGATTTTGGCTCCGAGGTCGAAGTGGTTGCCGGACTGACCGGAGACGAATCCATCATCGTGAACCCGCCAGATTCGATCGTGTCCGGAGAAGAGGTTCGCATCGCACAGCCTACGGCTGCGGGAGCGGCTCAACAGTGATCCGCTTGCACCAGACTCGTCCTGTTTGCGGTGGATTGTTGCCCTCGATTTGGGGTGGGGCACTCTTTGCTGCGCTTATTCTGATGTGCGGATGTGCCGTAGGCCCGCGCTATTCGCGGCCCTCCGCGCCCACGCCCACGGATTACAAGGAAACTCCGCCGAACTGGAAGACCGCCCAGCCCGCCGATCAGATGCTGAAAGGAAAATGGTGGGAAGTCTACCAGGATCCTCAGCTCAACGCGCTCGAAGACAAGATCGACATTTCGAATCAGAGCCTAAAGGCTGCGCAAGCTCAGTTTGCGCAGGCGCGCGCGACGGTTCGCTACAATCGAGCAGATTATTATCCGACTATCACAGCGGGAGTTTCCGCTGCGCGCGAGCGCTTTTCTGAAAATCGGCCGCTGGCGGTCGGTGGCGTTACTACCACGAACGACCTTGTTATTCCTGTTGACATGTCCTGGGAGCCGGATGTGTGGGGCCGCGTGCGGCACACCGTGGAGGCCTCGCGCGCCGATGCTCAAGCCACTTTGGCCGACCTGGAGTCGGTGAGCCTGAGCGTTCATGCCGAATTGGCGGTTGATTACTTCTCAGCACGCGAGTTGGACGCGGAAGCGCAACTGCTGGATTCTACCGTCGCCAGTTACGTGAAACAGTTGGAACTCACGGAGAATCGTTACAAGGGTGGCGTGGCATCGCAGGTGGATGTGGCACAGGCGCAAACCCAGCTGGAGCAGGCTCGCGCGCAGGCCATCGACGTGCGAGAGCAGCGAACGCAGTTTGAGCACGCGATTGCCGTTCTAATTGGTGAACCCGCGTCGAATTTCACTTTGCCGGTTGCCGTGCTAAATGCAACTCCGCCCGTGATCCCGCCAGGATTGCCGTCTGAACTGCTGGAGCGGCGTCCCGACATTGCAGCGAACGAACGCTTAATGGCCGCGGCAAATGCGCAGATCGGAATCGCGAAAGCCGCCTATTTCCCCACGTTCAGTCTATCCCCCAGCGCAGGATTCGAAAGCACCTCAATTGCAAATTGGCTTTCGAGTCCCAGTGCGTTCGCCATTGTAGGAGCTTCCGCAGTCGTGACCGCATTCGACGCCGGACGGCGGCGCGCTGCCAGCGATCAGGCTCGCGCCGGTTACGATCAAGCCGTGGCCAATTATCAGCAGGACGTGCTCACCGCGTACCAGGAAGTGGAAGACAATCTCGCGGCCTTGCGTCTGCTCGAAGATGAATCCAATACCCAAACCGCGGCGGTTGCAGCGGCGGAACATTCGTTGGCACTTTCGAACAATCGCTACCGAGGCGGCGTCACCACATATCTGGAGGTCATTACGGCGCAGACCACAGCCCTTAGCAACGAGCGCACTGCAGTCCAGATTTCAGGCCGTCGCATGGTGGACAGCGTGTTGCTGATCAAAGCTTTGGGCGGTGGATGGAATGCGGCCAGCCTGTCTACGGTGAAGATGGAATCGCGCACACCGATTCCCCCGGGTCAGTAAATTCATCGCGTCCGATCACGCTCCGGCCTTTGCTCGGCCTGCCTTTTTCTTCCTTAAGTTTCGACGTCGCAGAGCCTTCGCGCGCCTCGCCAGCTCTTCTTCCGAATACATGCTGCCGCGGCAGCTTTGCGCTCCACAAGAACATGGCGACGGATCGTCCAGATCGCCGTCGTATAAGTTGTAATCGTAGGTCAGTTCTTCTCCAGCTTGAATATCCCGGGCCGCAATAATCCACACTCGACCCTTGATCTCATCCGCCTCGCAGTTAGGATCGCACGAGTGATTAATGAAGGCGGCCACACCTTCGCCATCAATCACGTGTTTGCCGTCTGTGAGTCCGAACAAGTAGGTCCGAGGATGGTCGTCGTAAAGCGCGTCGGCCTGTTTGATGGTGATGCGAGGGCCCGTGTATTCGACGACGACCGCACCCTTCTTGATAGGCGCAGTCGTGTGGCAACCCTCGGAATCAATCTTAGAGCTGCTTATTATGAGATGCGCCGGCCCCGCGAGATTTCTTCTCGCGTCACGGTCGAACTTGCGGGGAGTCGATGAAGGCATGGGTATCGGTCAGTGTGGATAGGGCGGCAACTTAATCAACAGAATAGCGTCTTATGCAAAACCGTGGCAAGCGACGAAGTTTAGGATTTTTCGTGAAGACCAAAACCTTAAAACGCAGAGACCGCTGAGAATCCGCGCACAGCACGAGAATTAACATGTTATTCATCTTGCGGTCACTTCGGAGTAACAAAGCACGGCCTAAACTACCTCACCGAAGAGGATAGACCGAATTGGTGTCAGCCGGAAGGTCTTCCCTTCGCGTCGTAAGAGATCAACTTTCAGACTGGCCTTCGTCAGAGTTGTGTTATGTCCGCGCGGCTTCGGCTTGCGGCAGCTCATCGCGGTTCCTTTTACCGGTTTCCTTAGAAGTGCGCGGAGTAGCGCACCGGAAAGTTTGGTGAGTACGCGTTCATGAAACAGCTCATTTTTGTCGTCGAAGATGAGATCGAGGTTTGTCAGCTGGCCCGGCAGTGCCTCGAGGAGGCCGGCTATCTCGTGCGTACCTTTTCCACGGCCAATGTAATTCAGGAAGCCGAAGGCAGGCATCCGTCGTTGATGCTGATTACGATGGTGATGCCCGACGGCAACGGACTCGATCTGTGCCGGAGCATCCGCGAGAATCGTGCGTTGGCAAAAACGCCGATCGTGTTTCTCATTCCGGAGGCTGCCGAGGAGCACCGTGCTCTGGCGTTGGAGTCCGGCGGTGATGACTGCATCGTGAAACCTTTCAGCCCGCGCGAATTGGTGGCCCGGGTACAGGCTGTACTTCGCCGTTTCGCGCCTGCGAACGGGCGATCCCGAGTGGAGTCAGCGGACCTGGTCATCGACAGCATGGCCATGAAACTTTCGGTCCGCGGAAGCGAAGTGCCAACCACTAGCCTGGAGTTTCGCCTTATCGAATACCTGGCGCGGCATCGCGGGCAAGTGTTCACTCGCGACCTTCTCCTGGATGCAGTTTGGGGAGATATGCAGTTCGTCACTCCCCGCAGTGTGGACGCCTGCATACGGCGTATTCGCGAAAAGATCGAGCCCGACCGGGCCAGCCCAACGTACTTGAAAACAATTCGAGGGGTGGGTTATCGCCTCGACGCCGTTGCCGCCTGGCAACTCACGCCGAACGACGGTTGTAACTGTCTGGCCTGCACTACCTCGCTGGGGCCGTCAAGACTGATTCATCAGAGCGAACGGCGGAAAAGGCCATCTCAGTAATATCTCCGGAATCTACCTAGAAGTTGTACTTCAGACCGAACTGCATGGTGCGCGGGCGATGCGCGTCTACCGGGTGAAGGAAGGAATTTCCGACAAGGCAACTTGGGTCGCCCGCTGAATTGTCCGCACCACCATAGCAGGTGATCGTATTGCTGCCGGTGTTGCCTTTATCAGGATCGTAGATGCGGAACTGCGTATGGTTGAAGACGTTGAACGCTTCGACGCGGAATTCAAGGTTGCTGCCTTCGGTGATTTTGAAGTGCTTCAACAAAGCAACATCAAAATTCAACCGGCTTGGATTGTTCATGAAATTGCGCCCGGCATTTCCGAAGGTAAGACCCTCGGGAGCACCGAATGCCGCCGGATTGGCTAATATAGGGCCGATGCTTTCCTTGTTGTTTCCACCGAAAGGCGCGGCCTGGTGAGGATTTCCGATGACATCCGGATAGGAGCCGGCGCCGGTGCCGTTCGCTACTCCGGCGTTGTCGAGTACGGAAATTCCGGTGCTGCTCCCGCCGTTGATCACACTGAAGGGCGTGCCGGTCTGATAAATCGTTATTCCTGACAATTCCCATCCGTCTTCTACTATGTGCGCCCAGTGCGACGAGGCTTCTGGCATTGCCGCAGCCTGACTGGCGGCGGAATCGTCGTAGCCAATGTTCGAGAACCAATAGCGAAGCTTGCCGACAAGACTGTCAAGCTTGTAGACGTAACTGATGTTCAGCAGATGTCGTTGGTCGAAATTTGAACTCGCCTTATTCGAACTCAGATCATAGGAGTTCACCAACGTAGTGTCGGATCGATCGGAGGAATCATCGATGGAATGGCTGTAGGTATAGGAAACGCCGAGAGTGAGCGGCCCAGTGCTGCGACGCAGCGTTGCCTGCAGGCCGTTGTAGTTCGAATCCGCCACGTTCTGCAGCGAAAAGATTTGGCCAAAGCCCGGCGCAAATGTGCGCAAGCTATTGGGGTCGGGGAAGTTTTTCCCCGGCGTTCCGAAGCAAGCCGCCTGCAAATTAACGAAATTTGCATTGGCGTTGGTCCAGGGCGTTCCGCCGGGATTGGTTGGCGATACAAAAGTAAACTGCGTGCCATCGTACGAATTGCAGAGGGTGGACGTTATCGGCTGGCCAGGGGCCAGGCCGTTCGGCCCAAATGGATTGTCCGTTGAGACAGCGGGCACGAGTTGGTTGACCTGAAGTTCAGTTGTGAGATGGGTTCCCTTGCTGCCGACATAGCCGAGGGTTGCGACCGTATCCTTGGTCAGTTCGCGCTGCACGCTCAGGCTCCATTGTTGGACATATGGCCAAACGCTGTGGGTAGGGATGGCGGTGACGTTCAGCGGGAATGCTCCAGAGGCTCCGCAGCCCACGCCCACGCCGCCAATGCAGCCGTAGCTGCTGGGATGGTTTTGCGTCATGTCAAGCACAAGAGGCGCACTGCCTTCGAGCGAGCCGGTGTTGGCCTCGTTGCCAATTCCGTGATGAAAAAATATTCCGTAGCCTGCCCGGATCGAAGTCTTGCCGTCGCCCCACGGATCCCACGCGAAGCCAATGCGGGGAGCGGGATTCACGATCTTGCTGGTCATGCAACCGTCTGGAACGCCGTTCACGCCGCATCGCTGGAGGCCGTTCGTGATGCGCGGGTCCAGGTTGCTGAGATTTATCGGGATGGGAGAACAAGGGCTCGAGACCGAGCCCGGCGGCGGATCGCAGGTCGCGGGCGGACCGTTGAGTAGAACTCCGGTAAAAGGATCAACCGTAGCTTGGGCCGCGACCGCCGGACTATATACGGATGGGACCCAGTTATAGACATCGTTGTATTTCTCGTGCCAGTTTCCGTAGAGGCTCACTCGCACTCCCAGGTTGAGTGTCAACCGGGAGGTGGCTCGCCAGTCGTCCTGGAAATAGGGTTCGGCGATCTGGTATCGATTGTAATAATTTCGCTGTGTACTATCTTGCCGATAGGTTTTGATTCCGCCCTCGAGAATTCCAGGTGTGCCGGTCGGCTGTCCCAGCAGGAAGTCCGCGAACGCGTTTCCTTTGCTGTTGAAACTGCTGACGTTGCTGAAGGTCAGTATTCCCTGTTGATCGCCAGTGTTTGCTCCCACGGCCTGATTCAATTCGTTTCGTTGAAAGATGACAAATTGAACTCCGAATTGAAGGTTATGCTTGCCCACAACCTTGCTCAGGCCGTCGCCAAAACTGTAGGTCGGATTGGAGTGATGCCAGGGCAGGTAAGCCGGATCGACGCCGAATCCGAAGCCGCCGTAAGCCGCGTTCGTGCCTCCGATCACAACTCCGGGCACTTTGCCCCCAAAGCCGTTGTTGAATAGATAGCCTGCGGTCAAGCCCGCCGGACGTTGCCATTGCACGCCGTTGGCATCGATGTTCTGCAGCGTAATGTGATCGGTGGTGTAACTGAAAACAAATTCGTTCAGCAGTGTTGGGGAAATCGTATTGGTGAGATGGGCGAGCATGCTGATGCCGGGTCCAGTGAATGTGCTCTGAATCGTCGGGAAGCTGTTCTGCACCACGCCCCATTGCGGCGAAAGAATCGTCGTATCCCATGAATCGTGAATATATCGAAACGTTGCCCTCGTTTTGCTGTTGATATTTTGGTCGATGCGGAACAGTTCTTCCCGCCAGTAGGTGCTGGGAGAAACTGACGCGTTGAAGCACGAGCCGTTGGTCGAATTGCAACCCGTAGTCGAAGTAGGCGCCGGAATGATACCGGTATTGAGAATGGCCTGCGCGTTGGGATCGATGGGAACTTGATTGCCGGGGAATGTTTCCGGCTTGCCAGTATTTTGATCGGTGCCGAACGAGGGACAATCGGGATAAGCGGAACGCGTAAAATCCGTCTGAAATCCCGGCAGCACAAATGGACAAAGATCGCTGAAATTTCCGCCGCGCTCTGCAACAGAAGGAACTGCCTGATTGAAATCGGTAGGGGTCCGTTCGAAGCGAAATTCTTCAGAGAAGAAAAAATAGGTTTTGTCTTTATTGGTATTGTACAAACCTGGAATATAAACCGGGCCACCGATCGCGCCCCCAAAGTCATTCCTTCGATACAGAGGCGCCTTCGTTGTTTGATCAAAGTAGTTGCGCGCGTTGAAGAATTCATTGCGGATGAACTCGTAAGCGACTCCATGAAATTGATTGGTGCCCGACTTGGTGGTCGCCAGAACAGTGCCCGATGCGCTTTGCCCGTACATCGCACCATAATTCGACGTCAGCACCTGCACTTCGCTGAGAGCATCCAGACTGGGATAAACAGTTAATGTGCTTTGATTCCCGTTGAGACCGGCGTTCAGGACGTCGCCGCCGTCCACGTCGAAAGAGTTATATTCAACTCGTCCGCCGTTCACGCTATATCGAACACTGCCAAGGACTCCGACCTTGGCTTCATCCTGCCCAGTTTGGTTACTTACTCCCGGAGTTAATGCAATCAATTGAGTAAAGTTGCGGCCGTTTAATCCCAGACTGACCAGTTCTTTTTGCGTGATGTTGCCAACGATCTGAGACGTCTCCGTCTCTACTTGCGAAACTTTCTGGCCTTCTACGCTGACCGATGTGGAGGTGCCGGCAGGCTCCAAAGTTGCGTCGATCGCGATGCTCTGACTCGCAGCAAGAGTCAACCCGTCGCTGCGAAAATCCTTGAAGGCAGGCGCGGAAACGGTGAGGGTGTAGGTTCCGGCCGGCAATCCCTGCAGAGAATATTCGCCGCGGTCGTTGGCAGTGGCTGTTTGGGTAAACCCCGCTGTATTCGTGATGGTGGCGGTCGCTCCCGGCAGCACCGCGCCCGTCTGATCGGTCACCGTTCCTGTAACAGCGCCTTTCTCCTTCGCCGATGCAGTCGATGTTTTCGCGCCTTGCGCCGCGGCGGGAACTGAGATGACCAGTGCGACAGCAAGAACGCACAAAAATACCCTCACGATTCTCACAGTGTTCACCCGCCTCTCAGGGAGTAAAAGGAGCCACATGGTTACAGAGAAACTATGACGAGATTGTGACGGGGAAGTTAATTTCAGATGAAAAGCAGTGACTTAGTTCAGCGATGCGGGCTTCGGCAATCGCGCCGAGAGTATCGTTCGCGGTGGCCATCCGGCACTGTTCCTACAGGTGCGAGACGTAATCCATAACATCTCAGCCGCAATTTTCACCAGACCGCTTTTCGAGGGTCGGCCCAGCCGTGCAAATTCACGGGATTTTAACGGTGGGGTAGTTTTCCTGCAACACACTTCGACGATATTCGCCCCGACTCGCTTTACAGATTTTTTCGTAGCTTCGTCGAGGGCTGTGCTGTTCGGAGCCTTTGTGGCGAGTCAGTGGGCGGTGCTGGGCCGCCTCGAGGATCGGTCTTGGCGTGCGGTCTTGATGATCTGCTGCACTGCCGCTGCGTCAACGGGGGTGCCTTCCCCATAACCGCGCACATTGCGCCGAGAGGACTACTGAAATGACAACAAGAGCCACAAAGATGGCAGCGGCCACGTCGCTAGCCTTGCTGATGTTTATTGGAGTGAGTTTTGCCGCCACAGTCAAACCCTACTTCAACGGTGCGGGTTCGACTGCGGCATTCAACGCCTTTGCACTGGCCGCTGGGCCAACGTCTGGGGGGGCGGTTTGCGGAGGATTCATCTGGAGCAAGAAGAACGGCGCTCAGGGAGTCGACAATCGCGGAACCGGCCTGCTTGAGACGGGGAACGTTTGGATCGTTTGGGATAACGCGACTGCTCCGAAGCGCGTCTGCAGCTACATCGCGGTAGACAGCATTATCGGACAGCAACTGTTCTTTGCAGTTCCCGCGTCGACTTTTAACATTCTGTTTCCCGCTGGGACCGCCGGGGATAATTTGATCCCGACCCTGACCGACACCCCGATTCCACAGGCTGTCATCAACGTCCTCGAAGGTCAGCCTTTCAACGCCGCTCCAACGGATATCCGCCCGGAAGATGCGCTGTTCGAGGAAACCCGTGTTCTGACTCCTTTGGATACGGTTCATTACAACGGTCTTGGCTACGGGCCGGGTCCAGTTGGAACTCCCATCCTGAGCGCCTTCAGCACCAAGTCGTCGACTCCGGCGATCTACGCCCTGAGCGGCAATGACCCGATTACCGGCCAACCCGTCCCGGCGACGCTCACCCACAACGTTGGAGTGCAGGTGGTGGTTGCCATCGTGAATGCTCAGCAGGGAAGCGGAACGAATTCGGGGCACTTTGGCGATTCGACCTCGTTCTTTAACATCAATCGCCGTGATTGGACGCTAGCCCTAAACGGCGGCTACGCATATACGAAAGACTTGACCTCGGTCCCAGGGCAAGCCACTGTGCCGCTCAATGTCATATTGCGCGAACCCCTTTCTGGAACCTACACTGCGCTCGAGTTCAACATTCCGCGCAACGCTGAGATCGGCTCGACTCAGGAACTTGGCGTAAATCCGGCGACCGGTCAGGGCACAAGTTGCCCGGGAGCGCCTTGCGGAAACCCGTTATTTCTTTCAAACGGTGGTGGATGGCGCAAGCGGGCTATCGGCAATGGCGAAATGGTTGCGCAAATTGGTACCGCCGCCAACGGCGACGCTATCGGTTACGCTTTCTGGAGCGTCGGCAATTTAGGCGGCCTGTCCCCCAACGTCCGCTATCTCTCAGTGGACGGAGTTGACCCCCTGAACTTCAACTACGTCGACGGAACTCTTCCCAGTTGCAGCGCCCCATGCCCGGGAATCGTTAACTTCGCCAACGTCTCGAACGGCAGCTACCCGGTCTGGAACACGCTTCGCCTGGTCTCGCACAAGCCGGTTCCGGCTGGCGTCACGGCTATGATTGCGGCTGCCCAAAATCAGGTCGTGAATGTCTACCCGGATTTCCTCCCGCTGAATGCAATGGGCGTATTGCGTTCTCACTACAAACAGTCGGGCTTCGGAGCGGCAAATGCCTCCGGAGGAGCCTGCACCTTCACCGAATCCGGTGGTGATGTCGGCGGCGCTGTTCTTTCGATCCAGGGCGACCAGGACTACTGCGCTGCTTCCGGCGCCAAGTCCGGGCGCATCAGCCTGAAGCAATAGGTCCAAGGGCTGCAACGGAACGATGAAGAAGAACTAATGTGGGGCAGGCTGCGAGTTCCGCAGTCTGCCACCACTTTCCTGAAGGCAAGTGTTTTTCTATCGGGGAAGTATGAAGTTCATCGTTGAGATTCCCGATCGCGAAGTGTTCGAAGCAGCCGAGCAACCTGAGGATTTGGCTTGCGAGATCGCGGAAGTTATCGCCAACGAGATTTTCGGTTTTAGTTCGGTGAGCGTAATTGCTCAACAGCAGGTTCGCGGCGGGATCGCGTTAGTTCGTTCTTGAATTCTCGGTTCGTCGATTTACGGTTCAGACGGGGATGGAATGCAGCTTTTGTGTAAGAGACATCAGCGTCAAGATCTTTTTGCGGGATTACTTTGCTTGCTCCTGCTGACCTCGATGCCGGGCAGGGCGCAACAAGCTGGGTCCAGTCAAGCCGGGTCGGATTCGCCCGCCTTGGGAATGAAGCGTCCCGTGGGCAATCTGGAAGACTGGAGTTCACTTTCGCTGGCCAACAGCGACCTGGTTGCCGAACGGCCTTTGCTCGGAGAAACCGATGACGAGCCTCAATTCACTCGCGAACTGCTGCAGGTGAAGTGGCGGCAAGGCGATCCCATTGATCTGTACGTTATTCGACCGAAGAACGTAGTGAAGCCTCCCGCTATCCTCTACCTCTACAGCTACCCATCCGAGTCGGAAGTCTTTCGCAACGACGCCTACTGTACGAACGTCACTAAGAACGGATTTGCCGCCATCGGATTCGTCTCTGCTCTTACCGGCCATCGCTACACCAATCGACCCATGAAGCAGTGGTTTGTCAGCGAGCTGCAGGAAGCGCTGGGTAGTTCCGTTCATGATGTTCAGATGATTCTCAATTACCTCTCCACTCGGGACGATCTCGATATGTCGGAGGTCGGCATGTTCGGAGTTGGTTCGGGCGCGACTATCGCGATCCTGGCGGCTGCAGTCGACCCGCGCATCAAGACCGTCGACCTGATCGATCCTTGGGGAGACTGGCCTGATTGGATGGCCAAATCTTCGCTGATTCCTGAGCGGGAGCGGCCTAACTATTTAAAACCTGAATTCTTGAAGAAAGTCGCGCCCCTTGATCCCGTGGAATGGCTGCCGCAGTTGAAGTCGCAACACGTTCGCCTGCAACAGGTGCTCGACGACTCAGTCACCCCACCTATTGCCCAGCAGCGCATTAAAGCCGCTGCCTCAGGGACGACGCAGGTCGTGGATTTCCGCACCACCCAGCAATTTTCCCAGGCGCTCGCGGGAGACAAGCTTTTGCGATGGATGAAAGATCAGCTGCGGCCACCCGCTCCGCTGCAACCCGCGACTCGAGATTCGCAGAATTCCCAGGCAGTCAAGCCGGCCGTTGAATCGAACGATGACAGATCGAACCGTGACAACTCGAACCATGACAACTCGAACCATGACGACTAGGCCCACGACCATTAGATCTCTCGAGGCGCCGCCTCAATACATTTCGGAGCCCTCAATGTCCAAGAATACCCGGCTGGGTCTGGTGTTCACTGCGGTGTTAGGCGTAATGCTTGTCCTGGTGGGCTGTGGCGGAACGGGCGCGGCTCCAATTAATGGCGGCTCCCTCGCGAAGGTCGCGGTGAGCGTAACGCCTTCGACCATGACTGTGACCACAGGAACAACGCAGCCGTTCACGGCCACGGTTACTAACACGGCCGAGATGGGCGTTGGCTGGCTGGTCAACGGATATCCGGGGGGAGTCAATCCCGCGAATGGCACCACCCCGTTCGGAACAATTGACAAGAACGGGAACTACACCGCGCCGCAGTACATCCCGGCTCCTCCCACCGTAACCGTGACTGCTGTAGCAAATGCTGACAATAGCGCCAGTGCGAACGCGTCAGTTTCCATCAACGGAACTCCGTCGCCCGTTTCAATTTCACCTCTCACTGCGAACCTGGAGGTAGGGGGAATAGCTTTGTTCACAGCCAAGGTGACCGGCATTAACCCGTCAGTTATCTGGTTGGTGGAAAATGTGCCCGGAGGGAACGATGTCGTGGGCACGGTATCTCCCGTACCTGATTCTCCAAACCAAGTAACTTACCTCGCCCCTCTGGTGGTGCCCGGCGGGGGCCAAAGTGCCCAGGTCCACGTCATCGCTCAATCGGTTGTTAATCCGCTGATAAGCGCCTCGGCCGCGGTTACGGTGTCCGCCCTGGGCAGCACTGTGGTTACGATCACGAACCCGTCCGTACCACCCACAGTCCCCGCCGGACAAACCCAATCCTTCCAGTCTAATGTCGCCGGCGCGAGCGACACCACGGTCTCCTGGGAAGTGGATGCGATACCCGGAGGCAACGCAAACCTTGGAACGATCAAAACAGAAGCCAAAGGCGCGGCGGTGTACACAGCTCCAGAAAATGTGGTTAATCCATTTCAAGTGATCGTAACCGCAGTCTCGAACGCTCAACCCGCCGCGCAAGCGTCGATTCTTGTGAATGTGATTCCGGCTCAGAAGGTGACGGTGACGGTGACCGCAGATGAGTGCACAAACACCGATGCGATGCCGATCAACGCGACCACAACGTTTACAGCGCAGATCTCGGGACTGAACAATCAGGACGTGACTTGGCAAGTCAATCAAATCACCGGCGGCAACAGCACGGTGGGAACTATCACGCCGGCAGGAGTGTACACTGCGCCCGCGACTGTGCCGGCTCCAGCAACGGTGACCATTAGCGCCGTTCCTGTGGCGGATCCTTTAGCGGTCGGAAAGGAGCCGGTCACGATTAGTCTAAAGGCCGTAACCAAGGTTACTTTAACTCCCACGTCAGCCTCGGTCGAAGTCGATCAGGGGCAAGATTTTACTGCCACCGTCGCCGGCATGGGCAGTTCTGGGGTCGCGGTCACTTGGAATGTCAACAATGAGAACGGCGGAGACTCAATTATTGGGACCATTGATCCGGGATCCTCCTCCGGCTGCGAAGATACAACCCAATACCTGGCTCCAATTTCGGTCCCAAGTCCCCCAACCGTAACCGTGACCGCAGTGGCGTCAGATCAAACTGTCTCCAATGGAGCACTGGTGACAATAACCCCACCGCCGGAGCTCACCGAGTCATTGATGCCGGGACCAGGCGACCCATCAAGCGTCCAAGTAGGAACGAGCAACAATCAGGTGCTCTACACCGTCACGCAAACCAAGCTAGGCAACGACGGCACTAACGACACGACCGATCCGATCAGTTGGACGCTGACCAGCGTAGGCCAGGATTGCAGTGTGGGTCACGGGTCTATATGCGGAACCATCACGCCCACTGGGATTAACTCCAGCCAGCAATTCACTGGAACCTACACTGCCCCGGCAACTGTGCCACCCGTTTCAAAGGTGACTGTCACCGTCACTTCGGTCGTCGATCCAAGTGCATCGGATTACAACGACATCACAATCTCGAATGGGCCACCAACGATCGCCATCACTGGCCCACAGTCGATCGAAGCTGGTACGACGCCGGTGTCCTTTACTGCAGTTATCACCAACGCGAATCCGAACGACCTTGTCTGGAATTTAGGCTGCATCTCTGACAGCGACAGTACCAACCAGGAGGATTTTTGCGATTCTTCTCACACCGACTTCGGTCCGGGCTGCATTAAGAGCGCGAGAGGAATAGAAGTTTGTAACGAGCAGGATGTGACGCTCGTGCCGCCCACTCTGGTCTATACGCCGCCTAAAATGGTGTCGACAGCGGACTACCTGCAAAACGCTTGCACGTTAAACGGAGACCCGCACGCTTCCATCGTGCCTATTAATGTCCAGATGATAGCGAACGGTTGTCCTCTCGTCGATGGTGTACCCACGTGTACGGCGATCGCTTGTGTCACAATCACTCCGCCGTAACCATTAAATTCACTAGCCGTATCTTGCCGCATGGGTTGCGCCCATGCGGCACTCGATTTAGCCAAGCGGGCTAACGAATTCCAATTCAAATCGTCTAAGGCCTCGGACGGAGGGCTGCGTCGCAAGACCCCACAAAAGCATCTAACTGGTAAGCGTTTCTAGCTTGAGTCATCACCTGCGGCTCTTCACAAAAGGTGGGTCGAACTTCGAGACGGCGAATCGCGTACAGTACGACAGGCGGATCGCCTTCGGCTTTTCTCTTGCCAGCGCCGAAACCAATTATGAGGACAACATGAAACGAATTTCCTGGTTGTTTACCTGTGTCTTGTTGATGATCTCCGTGGCCGGCGCGCAGCGGCTGCCCCAGATCGCCACCCCGGAGAACTACAAGCTGACTTTCACGCCCAACCTTAATAAAGGCAATTTTGCCGGCGATGAAACGATCCAGGTAAAGCTGTTGAAGCCAACCTCGCTAATCGTGTTGAACTCGGCTGACATCGATTTCCAGGAAGCCTCTATAACAAGTGGCGGCGCGACCCAAAAGGCTACAGTCACCTTCGACAAAGAGAAGGAAATGGCAACTCTGACTGTAGAAAAGCCTCTCACGGCAGATGTAGCCACGGTCCACATCCAGTACACCGGTATTTTGAACAGTGAAATGCGCGGCTTCTACATGGGAAAAGACGATCAGGGGCGAAAGTACGCTGCCACGCAGTTTGAGTCGACGGATGCGCGCCGAGCTTTCCCATCGTTTGACGAGCCGGCTTACAAAGCTACATTCGATATCACGGTCGTTGCCGACAGCGAGCACACGGTGATCGCCAACACCAAAGTTCTTTCGGATACGCCGGGACCGGGCGCTAATAAACACACCGTCCGCTTCTCGACTTCTCCGAAGATGTCTTCTTATCTTGCGGCCATCGCGGTCGGCCAGTTTGAATACATTGAAGGCTCGGCTGACGGCATTCCCATACGCATCTACAGCACTCCGGGCAAGAAGCAACTCAGCAAGTTTGCGTTGGAAGCTACCGAAAACTTCCTCCGTTATTTCGATCAATATTTTGGAATCAAATACCCCTACGGCAAGCTCGACCTTATTGGGCTGCCGGATTTTTCAGCCGGCGCAATGGAGAACATCGGCCTGATCACCTCTCGTGAGGTGCTTCTGCAGCTCGACGATCAACAAGCGTCGCTAGGCCTGCGCAAGGCGGTCGCGATCACGATCTCGCATGAAATCGCCCATCAATGGTTTGGCGATCTCGTAACCATGCAGTGGTGGGACGATATCTGGCTGAATGAAGGATTTGCCACCTGGATGGAAGGCAAGCCGGTGGATGCCTGGAAACCGGAGTGGAATGCGGGTCTGGACGAGGTCAGTGCCGGCAACATTCTTACAACGATTGGCGCTCTCAACGTAGATTCGCTGGCCACCACGCGAGCCATCCAACAGCCCGCGGAAACTCCTGACCAAATCCAGGAATTGTTTGACGGCATCGCGTATGGTAAAACCGCTGCGGTTCTGCGCATGCTCGAAGCCTACCTCGGACCGGAAACCTTCCGCGCTGGAGTGAACGAATATCTGAAACAGCACGCCTATGGCAACTCCACCGCCGACGATTTTTGGAGCACGCTGGCGAGCGTGTCGAAGAAACCGGTCGATACCGTTATGCCTACGTTCGTCAAACAGCCAGGTGTGCCGATGCTCAGCATCAATGCCCAGTGCTCGGGGAATTCCACCGCGGTCACTCTTTCACAACGGCGATACTTCTTTGATCGCGCAGCGTTCAACACGGGCACCGATCAGCTGTGGCAGATTCCGGTTTGCATGAGGACATCCGATCAGAAGACCGAAAGATGCGAACTGTTGACTAAGAAAGAAGACACTTTCACGCTTCCGGGTTGTCCGTCGTGGATACTCGCGAACGCCGGTGGCACGGGGTACTATCGCAGCGGCTACCGGCCTGCGGCGGTCCAAGCACTGGCACGCGATGCGGAAACTGGATTGACCCCGCTTGAACGCATTATCCTTCTCAATGACACCTGGGCGGCGGTGCGCGTAGGGCAGCAGCCAGTCGGAGATTATCTGACTCTCGCCGAAGGTCTGCAATCGGACCGCACTGACGCTGTCCTCGCACTCCTTTTCCAACAGCTGAATTACATCGGCAAATATCTGGTCACTGAAAGTGACATCCAGGCCTATCAGGCGTGGGTCCGCAATTTCCTGGCGCCGATTGTCGCGGAAGTTGGTTGGGAGCCGAAACCCGGCGAAAGCGAAAGCCAGAAAGAGCTGCGCGCGAATCTTCTGCAGGTCATGGGCAGCACCGGACACGATCCCGGAGCTATGGCAGAGGCCAACAAACTGACCGCACAGGCTCTGGAGAATCCATCCTCGGTCGAAAGCGGCTTGGCTGCCGCAGCGTTCGCTCTGGTTGCGGAGACGGGAGACGCTGCTTTTTACGACAAGGTCATGGCGGGAGTAAAAAACGCCAAAACCCCCGAACAGTACTACATTTATTTCTATACCCTGCCCAGCTTCACAGATCCCCAACTGCTAACGCGAACCTTGAATTTCGCCATCTCTCCCGAGGTCCGTTCGCAGGATAGCCTCGGTCTCATTGGCTCGGTCATGGCGAATTCCGCTGGGCAAAAGCTGGCATGGGACTTCGTCCGTTCGCACTGGGCCGAAGTAGAGAAGGCCGGCGGCCCGTTCGCCAGCGCGCAGGTCGTGAATAGCGCCGGCTCGTTCTGCGATGCCGGGCTTCGCGACGAAGTGAAGGACTTCTTCTCGACCCACAAAGTGGCCGCCGCGGAGCGAAGCTTCGGGCAATCCATGGAACGCATCAATAACTGCGTGGACCTGAAAACGCAACAGTCTCCGAAACTCGCTTCCTGGCTGCAAAACAATGGCGGAGGAGCCGCTTCCGGGAGCAGCGTTCGATAATCTGCGTCAACCGGCCAGCGAGTCGATTGCCTGCACCGCATCCGCCGGAAGCGCCAGGCTTAGGCTGGCCAGATCCTCCTTCATGTGCCGAGCGTCGGAGGTGCCGGTGAGCGGCAGCATTCCGACGGCGCGCGCGAAGCAGAATACAATCTGCGCCGGAGTGGCGTCAGCGCGAGCCGCTAGACTAGTAATCAGAGGATGGTGCAGCACCTCTACGTTTGCGGTGAGAAGCGAGAATCCCTGATACACGATGTTTCGCTCCCCGCAGAATAATCGCACATCGCGATCCCAACCAAAACGCGCGTAACAGCGGTTCTGCACAAACGCTGGATTCTCCCCGTCAACTGCCGCCATCTGCTCAAGATGTTCGAGCGAGACGTTGCTCACACCGAGAAGGCGTGTGCGCCCAGCATCGCGCTCTTTGATCATCGCCTCCCACACTTCACGATCTGCATCGGTCCAACCGTATCCCGAAGCCGGTCCGTGCAACACGTAGCTGTCGACATAATCAGTTCCGAGATGTTCAAGCGAACTGGCCATCGACTGTGCGACCTGGACGGAAAGCCTGGCTGATGGATCGTAGGGCAAACGGTGATCTTGGCCCGGCCGATAAGTGAATTTCGTCTGCAGAAAAACATCTCCCCGAGTTAGTCGTCCTTCGCGATACATAGCATCCAGCGCTTGGCCGACTCCTGCTTCAAAGTAATGTCGCCTCTGGTTGGCCGTGTCGATGCCCCGAAACCCGGCCCGTAGCGCGAGTTCCGTCAGCGCCGCAGTGCGATCTTCCTTCCATGCGGTTCCATACAAGAAAGTGGGGAGGGTCGAAGATTGACTGGTTGGCATCGCGTTATTGTGCCACGACCGAAGGCGAGTAGTGTGACTCCGACGACTTTAAGAGAATTTTCTTAGCTCAGTAGTGACCTGGCGCCCGAAAAATTGGAGGCGCGGCCAACTAGGATATTTCTAGCGAGCTGACCAGTTGTTTGGGGAACCGTTTCTGTGACATTCTCTTCTCCTTGGCTTTTCGATAAGCCACCGTTGGGGATGTGGAGGGCAGTGCATGTCACGGCGACGGATGCGGAGAATTCTTGTGGGAGTGCTTCTGCTGGCCGGGATGGTCGAGGCTTGTGAAGCGCAGGCGCCGCCAGCGGGTTCTTCTGGACAGCCGATTCGCTTGACTCTCAAGCAGGCGGTGCAATTGGCCTTGAAACAAAATCCGCAAGTGGTAGTGGCGCGACTGTTGGCGCTGGAGAGTGGCCGACAGAAGGAGATTGCGCGCGCGGCCCTGTTGCCGCAGGCCAGCTTGCTCGGTGCTACGGCGCTCGAGCAATACAATTTTCAATCGGTGGAGCGTGAGACGAAACCAAGAGCTGCGGGGCCTTATCAGTGGATCGAGGCGGGTCCGGCGTTCTCCCAGAGCGTGTTGGACCTACCTCTGATCCGCAACTACCAGATTGGTCGGGAAGGTGTGCTGCAATCGCGCGCACAGGAACAGGTGACGCGTGAGGATATAACGGCATCGGTTGTCCTGCAATATCACCTGGTGCTTCGTGCGATTGCGATCCGCGATGCCGCCAACGCGCGCGTGGCGCTGGCAGAGCGGCTTTCGAACCTGGCAACCAATCAGCAGAAAACCGGCGTTGGCCTGTCGATCGATGCGACCCGGGCTCAGGTTGAGTTGCAGAACGAACGGCAGAACCTGATTGACGCCGAAACCCAGGTGCATACGACGCTATACGTGCTCGCGGAGTTGCTGGACTTGCCGCCTGATAGCGACTTGGAAGCTGCGGACACGCTGGAGTTCTACGAGTTGCCGACTTATGACACTACTGCGACGATAACTAAGGCATTGACGACTCGCCCGGAGATGCGCTCGATCGAATCGCAGCAGAACATCGCGGCGCTGTCGCGCAAGTCGGCGAGCGAACAGCGCCTGCCCCAACTAGAATTTTCAGGCCACTGGTACTACCAGGGGGAGCATTTCAGCGACGCGATTCCGGCGTACAGTTACCTGCTGGGGCTGGAGATTCCCGTGTTTACGGGAGGGAGAATTCGCGCCGAGGTGGCGCAAGCAGATCTGCAGCAGAAGGAAATCGACGAGAAAAGGAAGGCCCTCGAGGCGCGGATCGTGCGCGAAGTGAAGTCGGCTATCGAAGAACTGGAGTCGGCCCGGAGCGCGGTGCAAGTCGCGAACCTCGGTCTGGAGTTATCGAACGAAGAAGTTGCCCAGGCGCAGCGGCGATTTGCGGCGGGAATCACGACGAACGTGGAAGTCGTGCAGGCGCAAGACGCCTTGGCCCGAGCCAACACCAATCAGATTGAGGCGCTTTTCCGCTTTAACCAATCGCGAGCGAACCTGGCGCTAGCCATGGGCGAAGTCGAGAACACGTATGCGAAATAATTGTCTTGAGATTTTATGAACGCTCCATCCATTCCAGCGACTCCGCCCCCAGATCCCCCGACCGCGCCCAGCACTGTTTCGCTGCAGGACCGTGTTCGCCAGTTGCCACGGTGGACGAAGTACCTCGCGGCGGTGATCGCGGTCATTTTGCTGATCGCGTT
>Ga0206933_1008_pt1 | contig 61742 bp, 64 predicted proteins | sample Alteio_BWOrgHeat_15_FD_152937 | JGI IMG/M metagenome (GOLD analysis project Ga0206933, IMG submission 152937) | Enriched cells from forest soil in Barre Woods Harvard Forest LTER site, Petersham, Massachusetts, United States -... | ecosystem: Environmental > Terrestrial > Soil > Temperate forest >... | reverse complement strand
CCACAGGAACATTTTCGAAGGTCCCCCTGTAGAAGAAAAGGATCCCAAGATCATTCTTGTGGACACAGGAACCAGAGAGCTGCAAAGGATCGAGTACGCGTGCCCGTCACGATGAAGGTTTTTCACCATGCCGCTGGGGATTGAAATAAGTTTGTTGAAATGAGAAGAGTGGCTGAGTCTGGAACGATTCTTTATGTGCCTGTAGAAAGCTCTGCAATTCCGGTCGCTGGGTTCTGTTCGCGCAGCTAGACCGTCGGAAACGAATTCAAGTTTTTGCCACAGCTGGCGCCCGCGTATCCGGAAAAACAGGACGTGTCATTTTTTCCGCTTAAAAACCTTTCCGATCTCTGGAGCAAACTCACCAATCCAATTGATGCCCGTACCGACAAACACCTGCGTGATGACCGCCTGATATCCTTCCACTTCCCACTCAGCATGGCCCGGGGCCCAAGTGCTCGCGATCGAAGCAGCGCCAAACGCTCCGAGATAAGGCATCAGTTGGGGACGCAACGATGTCTCCGTTCTGTCGTAGGTCACGAAGTTCCGCACGATAGCGTGGCGCGTGCGCAGCCAGAAACCATCGCATCGACAACGGTCGTAGCGTGGTTCCCATCCAGCGATGCCGTTGCCCAGCGACGAGATCGAGTTCTGGATGATGAACTGCACTTGGCGATTACCTAGTCTTTTCACAAAGCCTTGGAAGTCATCTCCCCATTCGGGATCGCTATCAGTGACCTGATCATGCGTCGCGAACAGCAGGGTCTTGATGTAGATCCCAGGTGTTGTATAGGTCTGACGAAGGTACAGCCTCCAGCGCATTCGGGCATCCAGAGATTCCAAGGGTACATTCTTCGGAACATACGATCCGTAAAGCCAGTTTACGTTGATCTGGGCTTGGGATTCGGCGCTCGCGGTCTGATCACGCGACGGAGATGCTTGGGTAGTTTCTTTGTCATTCGAAGGTTGCGCATCTTGGGCAAAGCTAAGACCAGCAAATGAGATGGTCATTATGACAATTGAGATCGGAACGCATAGAGGCGGACGATCTCGCGAACGAATGATGCACTGGGACAGAATCGACCAATCGATCGTCGAGCGTGCTCGAATTACATTCACAGCGCGGTGTCGCATTGCCGCGACACCCGACAGCCCAGACCTGCGCAAGCCTTTAAGTCGCGCCCGCCAGCCGGTAAAATGATAAACCACGGTGCACCTCCAGAACTGGAATAACCCAGTATGCGTAGGTTCCTGACGAGGGGCTTCTCACGGCGCGCAATGAAGGTATATTATACGAGCCGCATTCAGTTCTGGTGACATCAGTTGGCCGCACAAGGAGGGCATCTTCGTCGACAGGGCACCATGGTGGTCGTAACCTCCTCCAATTCCTGCTGGATCTAATGTAGAACAGACGCGAGCCGGGCAAGGTCTCATACCTCTTTCTGATTCACGTCATTCCCGCGGCAGGAACTTTTTCTGTCAGTCAGCTCTCCAGTGGATCTGAAGTTTGGATTTCGGTTCAACATTCTTGATTCAAAAGCGAGGGTCAATGAAAAACTACAAGATTGTTCTCGGATTGTTGAGCAGTTTGTGCCTCGTCATGTTCACCGCGCCAACCATGCACTCACAAGACAAGAATGCTCAGGGAGTGGTCCAAGTCCACCTGGTTGTCACCAACGAGGCCCAGCGTGGTGACGAAGTTCCCACTCTGCAGCAGGGCGACGTAAAAGTAAAACAGGGAAAGAGTTTTCTGAAAGTGAACCAGTTGATCCCGGCCAAGGGCGACAATGCCGCGCTCCAGCTGTTTGTCTTGATCGACGATACGCTCGACACAGGGGTTGGAAACAATCTCAACGACATTCGCGATTTCATCAATGCACAGCCTGCGACAACCGTGATTGCTGTCGGCTATATGTCGAATGCGGCTGTCCAGCTTGCCCAGAACTTCACCGCCGATCACAACCTCGCCGCCAAAGCCCTCCGCCTGCCTCGCGGAAGCTTGTCGACGATGGACAGCCCGTATCTGTCTCTCATCAGTTTGGTCAAAGGATGGCCCCAGCAAAATGTCCGGCGTGAAGTCCTGATGGTGTCAGACGGCATCGACCGGCTTCGCGGAGAGCAACCCGGACGCTCAACAGCTCAGCCTATCACGCCCCGCTCTGGACGCACGCAGCCCGGGTCTTCGCGCCTGGGCCCGGACTATGGCCCCGTGTATCACAGTATGCCCACAATGAGCCCCGACGTGAACTCCGCCAGCGAGATCAGCCAGCGCTACAACGTGATTGTCTACTCGCTGTACGCCGTCGGCGTCGGACGAGCTGCCCGAAGTTCCTGGGATCTTCAAATTGGCCTTTCTGGCCTTACCAAAATCGCCGATGAAACCGGCGGCGACTGCTTTTCTCTCGGCACGTCAACTCTGGTCAGCTTCAAACCCTACCTGGATCGCTTGCAGAAAATGTTCGACAACCAGTACTACGTAGTTTTCCAAGCCACGCCGGGAAAGAAAGATGGCTTGCAGCGTGTCAACTTAACTACGGAAGTGCCGAATTCCGAGATAGCCGCTGCCGACAACGTCTGGGTTGCGCCTGGTAAGTAAGAGTTTTGCAGGAATAGAGAAATTTACCCCAGTGGGTTTGCTGACCGTTTTACAAAAGCCAGGCCCCACAAGTCAGGACACTATGCTGCGAATGCGGAAAGTGGTTGCCGTACTGATGAGTTTTCTTCTCGTCCTGACGACATTTCCCGTTGGGGCAAGCGCGCAGAATGCGTCGCCGTCGGAAACCCAGAGCGCCTCCCCGTCCGGAAAACAAGAGGAGTATGGAACTCTTAGCGCAGAGGAACTCGACGGGGTCGTTGCTCCCGTCGCCCTTTATCCCGACGCTTTGGTCGCGCAGATTCTTGGTGCTGCAACTTTTCCCTACGAAATAGTCGACGCCACGCTCTGGCTGAAGGACAACTCCCAGCTCAAGGGCGAGGCGCTGGCCAAGGCGGTCGATCAACAAGCATGGGACCCCGCGGTGAAAGCGCTGACCCAGTTTCCTTCCGTGCTCGACAATCTGGCGAAGAACCTCGCGTGGACCTCCACACTTGGAGAAGCTTCAGCGACACAGCAGTCGGATGTTATGGCTGCTGTCCAGAGAATGCGCGCTAAGGCGCAGGCGGCCGGGAATCTGAAATCGAGCCCAGAAATCAAGGTCATCCAGGAGAGCCCACAGACAATCGTCATTCAGCCGGCGAATCCACAGATTGTGTACGTTCCCACTTATAACCCAACTGTAATTTACGGCGCCCCAGTCGTAACGCCTGGGTATAGTTCGGGGGACGTGGCGGCTGCCGCAATCATTTCTTTCGGCGTCGGGATCGCGGTCGGAGCAATGATGTCTGGCGGTTGTTGCGGGTGGGGCTGGAGTTATTGGGGGACCAACTGGCGTGGCAACACCGTAATCTATAATCGCAACATTTACGTTGGGAACAGCTACTGGCGTGGTGGCTATTACGGTGGTGGCTATCGCCCCGGATACCCCGCCTATCGGCCCGGCAATCCTGGCTACCGCCCTGGGTATCCTGGCTATGGCCGTCCCGGCTATCGTCCTCCTGCTACAACCCTTCCAAGTCCGGGCAATCGCCCGGGCTATCGTCCTCCCGCTACAACTCTTCCTTCAAATTCGGGCAATCGCCCGAATACCCCAGGTCGCACTCCCGGTACCAGACCAAGTGGGGGAACACCGAGCACTCTGCCGGCCACTCCAGGGAACCGTCCGAACCAGACCCCGAGTAATCGACCCAGCACGAATGAAGCACGCGGTTATCAGCGTCCACAGACCTCCAACATTGGCGCCGGGCAATCCGCTCGTCCAAATGCATTTTCCGGATCCGGCGGGGGGCGCGCGCAGAGCGCTCGCGGGAACCAAAGTGTGGCAGCTAAAAGTGGCAGGGGAGGTCGCTAATGGTGGGAATTCCTATGAGACCAGAGTAGAGAGCTTTCGCTTTGGGACGTTTAAGTTGGTGCAATGGAAGGAGTGGTATGGCGCATCTCAGGTTTGTCCGAATCATGTCTGCCCGAATGAAGATAAATTCGCGCAATTTGCTTTTCGTGACTTTGATTACGATCACTGCCCTCGAGGTGGGCTGCAACAAGTCCCAGCAAGCTCAAGCCCCCAGCGGACTGCAGACGTTCGCTTCCCCGGAAGCCGCGGGGCAAGCGATTTACACCGCCGCAAAAGCAGGAGACAGCAATGTGGTGCTGGCGATTTTCGGCCCCGAGGCGAAAGAACTTATTCTTTCCGGCGATCCGGTTCAGGACAAAGCCGCGCTCGATTTGTTCACGAGCCGCTATGATGAGATGCACCGCTGGGGCAAGTTGGTAAACGGCGGAATGGTCCTTGACGTTGGCGCCGAGAACTATCCCTTCCCGTTCGCCTTGCTGAAAAACTCCTCCGGGCAGTGGTATTTCGACACTGGCTCGGCAAAGCAAGAGATACTGGCTCGCCGGATCGGTGGGAACGAACTGTCGACGGTGGAGGTTCTAAACGCCATGGCGGATGCTCAAGCCGAATACTTCAGCCAGACTCACGGTGACAGTCATGTGCGGCAATATGCCCAGAAGTTCATCAGCGACGACGGTAAGCAGAACGGTTTGTACTGGAAGCCCGCGGATGAGAATCAACCGGAGAGCCCTCTCGGACCACTTGCTGCTTACGCAAGCGCCGAGGGCTACACCGGCAATACGCAGGCGCCCCAACCCCTCCACGGCTACTTTTATCGGATACTGACAAAACAAGGGGAACGGGCCCATGGTGGAGCGAAGGAATACGTCGTCAAGGGAGCCATGACAGGTGGTTTCGCCATATTGGCCTATCCCGCCGAGTATGGTAATTCCGGAGTGATGTCGTTTTTGATCAGCCAAGATGGCGTTGTATTTGAAAGTAATCTCGGGGAAAACACCACGGATCTAGCCAAGGCCATCGCCGCATTCAACCCTGACGATACTTGGAGGCCTGTGGAGTAATTTTTCTCCGCGACCGCTGAGTCGTCTCAAATATTCTGACCGACAAGGAGGACCAATGTCCACGAACCGAGCGCCTGAACCTTCGCACCAAGGCTTCGTTTTCGATCCAGACGATCATAAAGTCCACGGGCCGAGCGATGTTCGTCGCGAGCCCGCGAGGCGGCGTTTCTTGCAACTTGCAGCCGGAGGCGCCTTCGTGGGCTGGATAGGAACGGCAGCGTCGCAGTTTGGTTTTCCCGAAGCAGCTCTCGCCCAGAGCACGCTCACGCCGGATGCTGCGCTGGCGGAACTGATGGCGGGTAACGAGCGCTTTGTGAGCAGGCGCATCACCTCCGACGCCCAGGATCTCGCTATCTTGAAGCAAAACAACGCAGAAAAGCAGGAGCCCTTCGCTGCGGTGCTTTCCTGCGCCGATTCGCGCGTGCCCGTGGAGTTGGTTTTTGATCAGACCATCGGCCACATCTTTGTAACCCGTGTAGCGGGCAATGTCGCTACCTCAGAGATTATCGCGAGTCTGGAGTATGGGGCGGCGGTTTTGGGAACGAAGGTGATCCTGGTCATGGGGCACGCAGGCTGCGGCGCAGTGAAGGCGACGATCCAGGGCGCAGAAGTTCCTGGGCAAATCAGCGCCCTCTATCCCCATATTCAGCCTGCGGTCGATCAGGCCGGGAACAATCTGGAAGCGGCCACTAAGGCGAACGCCAAGATTCAGGCGGCCCTGCTGGCCGAATCGTCCACGGTGATCAAGGGGTTGGTGAAAGAAGGCAAGCTGAAGGTTGCGGCCGCGTACTACGACATTACCACTGGTAGCCTGACGTTGCTGGGGTAGTCGGCACAACATGACTTCCAATAATGATTTGACAGCCTTTGTGGTGCGTTAGTCGTGTAGCATTTTCTCGTGGTGGAAGAAACTCTTTCATTTGTCGCTCAAACTTACCATTTAGAGGGCATACACGATTGGGGCGAGCAGCAGCACAACTGCTCCCACGATCAAGGTAAGAGGAACCCCTATCTTAGCGAAGTCCTTAAGGGTATATCCCCCGTCCTTCTGGACCATCAGATTGGTCTGAAATCCTGCCGGATTGATGAAAGTGCACGAAGCTGCGATCATTAGCATGATGGCAAAGGGCTTGAAATTCACGCCGAGCATTTCCGACATCGACATGCCGACAGGGAACATTAACCCTATGGCCGGGGCATAGCCTATGACGTTGGTGATTACCATCGTCGCTAGGAACATAACAGCGAGAGCTATTCGGGGGCTTCTGCCGCCAACGGCCGCGCAGATTTCAGCAATCCTTGTCGACAAGCCGCTTCCCGCGATCGCCGACTCCAGGCCGAGTGCAGCTCCCAATACCACGAGCGTTTTCCATTGAACGCTGCCCCAAGCCTGCTCGATGGTAAGGCAGCCTGTGAGCAACATCGCGAACGTCGCCAGTAAGGCAGCGTTCAGCATACTAATAGCCCCAGAAGCGGCCAGCATAACCATGGTTAGCGTAATCACCGTGGCCATAATTGCTCGGTCCACACGCTTCACGCGGTTCTCTTCCCATGTCTTGACGATAAGGAAATCGGATTCCCGACGACTCTCGTAAAAGAAGCGGTCGTTTACTTCAAACATGGCGCCGTCGCCAGGCTCCACGCGCAAATCGTCCAGTTCTTCCACTGTCGGAGCTTCTCCATTGCGAGACACGCCGACCAGCATTACCTCATATGGACTGTCGGGGAGCGGCAAATCCGAGAGCCGGTGTCCAATCGCAGAAGCTTTGGCGGAGACCACGACCTCCACCAGTTGATGCTGATGGCGGGCGCTTTGCATCACCACACCCCGTGCAGGAACCAAACCGATGGTGGTCCATAGGTCAGATAACGCCTCCGCCGAGCAGGCAAACGTCAACTTGTCACCGCCTTGCAAAGTCAGATCCGGAGAATAGGCGAGCTTTATACCGTGGCGCTGCACAGAACGCAGCTCTCGGCCTTCTGACGAAATCAGTTCTGCTCTTGTGATGCTCTTCCCTTCAAGGTTGGAAGTGGCCACCACTTCGAACTCACTTAAGTATCTCTGTTTGAAGTCACTTGTTATCAAGTCTGTCTTCACTACGCGCAGCAGATGAGGAGCACCATAGATCAGGTACAACAGCCCGGCTGCAGCTGCAGGTACTGCTACCCAAGACTGATCGAACATACCGATTGGTTTCATTCCAGACAGTTTGCCCGCTGTGATTGCATCGGCAGTCATGCCGGCGACGATCAAATTGACAGAACTGCCAATCAATGTGGTGCTTCCCCCAAGTTTCGAGGCGAAACTAAGTCCCATATACAAGCTGGGAGCCACGAGGTTCCCCTTTCGCATGAGGTGACGCACTACAGGGATCATCATGGCGACCACTGGCGTGTTGTTGACGAAGGCGCTGCCGATCGCAACCGGCGGCAGGATCCGTAGATGAGCCGTGGTCTCCGTTTTGGGGTTGCCAAACAAGCGCTGCGACAGGAGGGAAATCGCACCAGTTGAGTACATGCCGGTCGCCACCGGAAACAAGGCCGCGACCGTCAGCACACCTGCGTTGCCAAAGCCCTTCAATAATCCGGGGGGCGGCGCAAGCCGCAAGGTCATGGCGACGGTAATGGCACCCAAGAAAACCACCCAGGGGGGCAACTTGTCCCACGCCATAAGCGCGAAAATTGAAACCATCAAAATCAAAATTAGCCAGGCTTGTGCTGGCATGTTCAATCTCCTGAATCTATCGCCGTGAGAAGAGGTGGGCGCTTTTGCCACTTCGTCTCAGGGTGGATTCGGCTTTGCTGCACATAGGTATGCGAAAGTCGGCCGCGCGGTCCAGAGAGTTTCGCTACCATCGGAGTTCCTCAGCTACACTTTATGGCCCTTCTGGACTAGGAACTTCGCAAGATAGGGCGCAGCTCGGCTGTCGAGAGCGGACCATCTTGGCCTTACGTGGAACCCTAAAGGCGATCGAAATACCAAGAATTTCATTCGTGTCCCAGCCACCGGGCAGGTTAACCGACTGCAATAAGTAGTAAGGCCGCACCGAAAACGAATCGGCGATGGGCAATCGTACTCCCACCTGGAAGCGGTTCTGGGTGTAACTGCTGCCGCCATTGGCGAAGGGGTTGTTTCCGGGAACAATAAAGAACTCGTTGCTCACGACCAACACCGGCGGCCTCGACATGCGAACCGGTAAGGTGTACTCGACGCCGGGGCGAAATCGAAGACGTGCGGAAGCAGGCCGATTATCAACGAAGCGTCCCTCGATGAGTGTTCGGAGTATCGGCCGCCATGGGCCACGCAATGTGCTCAGGGTGAGATTGAGCTGCAACCGGTTTTCGTAAGCAATTGCGGGATTCCCAGGATAGCGCTGGTAGCGATAAATCGGTACCAACGTGAACCACGGTCGCAGACGGAAGGCGACACCGCCTTGAACGAAGTACTCGTACAGGTTGGACATTCCTTCGTCCAGCCGCTCGTGAAACTCGACATCCAGAGACTTATTCGCCGAAAGGCCAGTGGAAATTCCCTGATCGAGCCAGAGCCCTACCTGCTTCTCATCTTCGGGGTCCTCGGGCAGCTCTTGTTGCTACGCCCTAGCCGGGACAGCCAAGACGCAACTGCACAGTACCGCAATGACACAGACGATGTGCCACCGCGTCGTCACCCACCTAACCTGAGGAGCCGTTTCCCGCGCTCTGCGACACCTGCGGTAACTCAGCGAGAGCACCGCCAGCAAACCAATTTTACTTTTTGCAGGCGCCAGATGTTGGCTGCACTTCCACAACTTTGAAGTGGGGCATCGGTCGCCCCGTTCCCGTGTCCGTGCTCGGGGTCGCGGATTGATCTCCGACGAGGCTGACAGACTTTCCGACATAGGAATTAAGGTGAACCGTTGTACTATAGACGATGTTCGTGACTCCCTTTTCGTCAACGAGTTAGTATTCATGACTGCTGCCTGTACTGGGTCAGGCAACCGGTAGTTGTCTGGTGAATTTTGTTTTTGGGGACCGAGCAAGAACTGGCGCAACCACCAGAATCGCCAGTATAAATAGGCTTCCTCTCATGACACACCTCCAACTGACCACTTGAAAAGCCTCGGCACCAGCGCGCCAAAATTGTAGTCATGTCCAAACGCTTTGTAAACTCCGTCCGCGTTGGTTCAGGGATGCTCAGAAGGTCGAGCGTCACAGACGCGCTCTCGAAGTCTGCAAATGCCCACTTGAGCGCGGAAAATACCCGCGAGGCATATCGTTTTCAAGCGCCAACTCCCGCAAGGCCTGGAGTGCAGCTTCGACTCCGGCAGCATCGCGGCTGGTAGACCTGGTGACGTAATTGAGGTAGGGCCGAGCTTCTTCCGAATTTGAGAGACTTCTGCCGATTTCTCTTGAACGTTATCCAAGACATTCGCCACGAGGATGCCGCCGGGACTTGTACGCCGTTACCAGTCTTGTCCCGAAATCGTAAAACTTTGGCAGGTATTGAACAGAAGTGATCGCGCTGGTTGTAAGGTGACTTGCGAGATTGCAGTAGGCGGGGCCCCAGAGCCTCCCAGCTCCCCCGAACTAAGGAGAAACCTGGGCCCCGCCCTCAAAGTTACCGCCCACCATACCCCTGTTTTTCCCGATTTGAACTAAAATTTCCGGACCATGCCAAGCCGGAAGAAGATCAATCTCGAAAAGGTGCGGGCCTCGCTCGATCACGTGTGCTCCAAATGCGGAGGTTCGACCACGCCCGCCCAAGTGCGGCGCATCGACTTTGAGCGTATCGAGTGCCCAGTCTGCGGAGAACGATTCGTCCCTAGCCCAAGAAGGTGAGGAGATAAGGCGGGCGGGTCGCTCCCAGCGAGGGGTTCTTAGACCCCGACTCGTCCCAAGCATCGTCCCAGGAATCCTATAGCTGGCAGCGATGAGAAGTAAACTGGCACTTTTGCAAGTAACCGGCTATATACAGGAAAAACGGTATCGAAAATGGTAAAACACTCCTGTTAACCTTTCGTTTTTGAAGGCGGACGTGATGGAACAGGAAACTCCCCATGATGAGCTAGTCCGGCTCCGCAAACTACAACTTAAGGCTCTACAAAACGAGATCTACGGCGGGCTATCGCACCAAGAAAAAGCCGCTTACGACACGAGAGCTGAGCGCATCCGCGAACTCGAAAAAGGCGTGACTAAGTGAAATTTGCTGTCCCAAAGCGGACAGCTTGAGGTCGCGATCAGCGTGCTAGAATGCCGAGCATGTCTAGGGAGCTGATCTGGTTTGAAAACAGCAGCTTTGCGGCGTGGGGATGCTCGATGTGTAATTGGATCGTTGCGAATATTGGAGCTTGGACTCCGGGCAGACCTCCCGCCACAGTGAGAGAAGCCTTCGACCGGCACGATTGTGCTAAGTTTCCTCGCCAACGGTGCCTGTAGTAGTGAAAGCGGATCGTCGCCCGTATTGCACTAGCTGGGGACCTAGCACTGGCGAGGGCGACGCCTGATGTTCTCTGCAATCTTCCCGACAGCCCACTCGGAAGAGATTTTCTTCACGCTCGTTATCGATTGCCCGACACAGCTCTGCCATCAAGACCTGCAGTTTTACTGAATCCACATCTTTGCTCACTTGTTCGGCGACGTGCGTTTGATGTGGGGTCATTTGGATGATCCCTTTTTGTGGATTTACGAATGTCCCACAATACGCCGCCAGTGGATGCCTCGGTCTGTTCAATATTGCTCACTTCTCCGAGAACAATAAAAATCAAGAGTGTGCAATTTTGAACAGTCTCGCCAAGGCGCGCGGGATAACACTGTAGCCGGTACTGTACTGCCGGGGCGGTCATGGGTTAGCGTCGATTCGCCAGATTCTCACCCTTCTACGACTGCCCTTTTTTCTGCCAACCAAGCACCCTCCCGCCGGTAAAGTATGGAACGTAAGTTCCTTGGTCTGCTGAGAGTTGGCCTGATTTCCAGATCGAAACCTCATACATTTCGAGCGTGTGGGGTGTGCCGCATTGTAGCTCTGCACCATGCGAGCCGTGGAAACTCCGAGCCCGCCCAAGTGCGGCGCAGCGACTTTGAACGTATCGAATGTCAGGTGTGCGGCGAGCGATTTTTGCCGGGCTCCAGGTCAACCGGGGGTTTTGAGTGTACTTGATTCCATGACAATGTCGGCTCCCCCGCTCGAATAAAGTTGGTGGTGCTGATCCAACCAACAGGCTCGGGAGAAAGGAGCCGAACATGATCATTATAGGAGTCGATTTTCACCCCGAGTTTCAGCAAGTCGCATCAGTGGATACTGAGAGCGGAGAGTTTCAGGAAAAGCGATTAGGGCATCGCGAAGAGGCGGAGACGTTCTACCGTGCTCTGGCGGGTCAGAAGGTGTGTGTGGGAATGGAAGCCAGCGGACAGGCACGCTGGTTCGAACGACTGGTAGCGGAACTGCAATTCGAGTTGCGGATCGGCGATGCGGCAAAGATCCAGACCAAGCGAGTACGCAAGCAGAAGACGGATCGCCAGGATGCGCAACTGATTCTGGGTCTGCTGCTGGAAGATCGCTTCCCCCAGATCTGGGTGCCGAGCTGGGAGAACCGGGATCTGCGGCAACTGCTGTGGCACCGGCACCGCATGGTGCAGGCGCGCACCCGGATCATGAACCAACTGCAGGCCGTGGCCCTGAATGAGGGTCTGCGCTGTAAGAAGAGGTTGTGGCGCAAACATGGACGGCAGCAACTGGAGTCATTCCGTCTGGCTCCGTGGGCCAGCCGGCGACGGCGCGATCTGCTGGAGTTGCTGGATCGTCTGAACCCGACGATCGCGGAACTGAGTCAGGCGGTTGAGCAAGAGGCGAAGAAGTTCCCCGAGGCACGATGTTTGATGACCCATCCCGGAGTGGGTGCGCTGACCGCATTAGCTTTCGTGCTAATCATCGGGCGAGCCGATCGGTTTCAGTGTGGCAAGCAGATCGCGAGCTATCTGGGACTGGTGCCCTTGGAGGATTCCAGTGGGAATCGGCGACGGCTAGGGCACATCACGAAACAGGGGAGTTCGATGTTGCGCTTCTTGTTGGTGGAAGCTGCCCAAGTTACGGCACGAAGCATTCCGGAATGGCGCAGCAAGTATTTCCACCTAGCCATGCGACGAGGAAGGAAGATCGCCAAGGTGGCGATGGCGCGGCGCTTGGCGATTGCTCTGTATTGGATGTGGCGGGACTGGGGCAGTCTGGTCAGCGATGCATTACGTCCAAAAAGCCGTCTCCCTCTGTTGTTTCGATCCAATGGCGAATCCGGTTAATAACATCGCGAACAGATCGGGATCATGGAGTTCGGGAGCGAGCACTATCATTCCAAGCTCGCGCGCCCGGAAATGTTCCCCCTTATCTATAGTCTGCTCCAAGATTAGCTTTAGAAGAATTGTGTCGCCAGTCTGAGCTTCAGCGCCGCTGAAAACGGCAATGAGCCACTTTCCCTTGGAAGTGTCAATCTGGCTCAAGTGAAGCGGCAATTCCTCGGGCTGAATGGTCATACCCTGCGAGTATCCCACACTTCTAACGGATGGCAAGCCGTGCAAGGTCACCGACGCTCACAACCCGGATTCACGATGATCCCCGCGCTTTCAGCTTCCCAATTGTTAGCGCGTCGGTGATCGCTTCCGCGAGCTGGGACGCCGTTTTCGGACTCAACACCCATCCGAGCTGTGCGTTTCGTTCACGTACAACCAGACTGATTCCGTGGGAAACATTCTCCACCGTGAAACTTAGATTGGGCCCTACTTCAATCGTTTCGGCCATGCGACGAGTGTCAATCAAGATTTAGGAGTGAGTCAAGCAAAGCCAGTCAAATACGGCTTGTTGGCGAAAAATCCTCATAGCGCTCATTGACGTTTGCGGGGGTTCTGAGTGCTATGGCCTGTTTTCGTCAGTTGTGCTCCTCCAGTTGTCGTGACGTGTAATATATCCTCCAGAAATACACGTGGCAGTCTGAGGTTTTGTTCGTGTCATGACTCGGCAAAAGCAACCATTCTTGCGAAGACTTGGGCAGGGAATTCTCATCGTTGTCCTGCTACCCGTCATTCTGCCGCTAGCATTATTTGCCATTGCCAGTCATCTCCTTTACCGAGCCTTGTTGTACCTTCTTGTTTGGGTATTTTGGCTGCCTAGAGGAAAGGACATCCTGTTCGTGTATTCCGACAGCCCGATATGGCACGACTATATGGCGACGCAGGTTTTGCCGCTAGTGCAAGAGCGCTCTGTTGTTCTGAACTGGTCGGAGCGAAAGAGATGGTCGCGGTGGTCGCTAAGCGTTGCTGTATTTCATCATTTCGGCGGTGCGGGTGAATTTAACCCTTTGGTCATGGTGTTTCAGCCGCTTCGTTTGGCGAGAGTGTTTCGATTCTGGTCGGCGTTCAAGGATTGGAAGCGAGGCTACAAAGAACCCGTGGAGAGACTCCGCCAAGAACTGTTTGCCAGCCTTTGAGCGTTATTGAGAACGGTCCAGACATCAATCTGCCACTGTTTTGAGTGGCAGAGATCTCAAGTATTCGTGGTAACTGGCGAGAAATCCCGATTACGCTCGTTGACCCGCCCGGGCTTTGCGCCGGATTTCGGCGCTCATCAAGGAGTGATTTCGAACACGACCCCATCGCTTGAACTTCCACCGAACTCAGTCGTGCCGTAAATATTTCCCTGGCCATCAAGAGTGACGCTCGCCCAAGGGGTTGCCCCGTCAGTTCCCTCAAAGCTGAAGAGAACGCTTTCGGTCCAGGTTCCTCCACCAGAAGGCGAAAGCTTAAAGGCTCCACCCTGGCCGAAAGATGCGCTTTCGGTCACCGTACCGTAAAGATTTCCCGCTGAATCAAGCGTAACCGCTGCGTTGGGGTCGGCACCGTCGGCTAAGCCCTGAAAACTGTACAGCAGGCTTGCCGCCCAGCCATTGGAGCCCGGAGTCAATTGGACAACCGCTCCCTGACTCAGTGCCCCTCCTCCGGCGGTAGCGACATACAAGTTGCCCCCTGCATCCGCTATCACGCCACCTACAGGAGAGGCGCCGTCCTGACCATTCATCCCCGTAGGCGAGAAGCTGTGGATCACGCTGTAATTCCATCCGCCGGCCGCAGTCGGAGACAACTCGAAAACGGTGCCATTCTGCAGCGATTGGCCTCCATCCAGCGTCGTGCCGAAAAGATTTCCCAAGTGGTCAAACGTCGGGCCGGCATTTGGCCACGCGCCATCGCCTCCGACACTGCCCCCCGTGAATGCGTGCAGTATGGTTTCTTTCCACGGGCCCGTTGTCGTTGGAGTCAGCTTGAAGACAGTGCCATTGTTGCTCCCCCCGCCGAAAATCGTCGTACCATACAAATTGCCTTGAGTATCTAACACAACCCCTCCGTTGGGATTGCTGCCATCCTTTCCTCCTTTGAACGAGTAGAGTTTGGTTTCTTTCCATGACCCTGCGCGCGTGGGAGAGAGCCGAAACACAGTGCCGCATCCTGTCGAGCCGCACTTTGTTGAGCCCGTGCTACTGCCGCCATAGTAGGAAGTGCCGTATATATTGCCGGAGGAATCGAGAACGACCGGAGCAAACGGTCCCCACGGTCCCTTCGGATGGTTCGTCGTGTCAAAGCTGTAAAGCAGACTTTGCGTCCATACACCTTTCGAATTTAAAGTGAGTTTAAAAACGGTGCCGTTGCCATTCGGGCCACCTGCGGACGTTGTGCCGTAAAGGTTCCCCGCTGAATCCAACGCAAGGGAAGCGACTGGCCCGATCCCATTCGGCCCGGTAAACGTCAGCAGCGTGTTTTCGCCCGCCCAGCCCTTCGCAGACGTGGCTACTACGGACAGAGCGATGATAAGGAACCCAACCATATGGCTCCCGAATCGAGCCGGTTTCAACGGCAACAGCGTCATCAGAATTCCTCCGGTGAGATGGGAACTATAATTGGCATAACGGACAGTTTCAAAGTGACATCAGTAACGTCAGTAACATCTTCCGCTAACTCTGGCGTATTTCGTAGACAAGAGTAGGGCGATTAGTTCAGCGCGAAAAGCGCTAGGATTATGAAGTCGGCGCATCGCCACAAATCCACTGTTGATAAGTGACTTGAGGCACGAATATTAAGTCAGTTGTCGCAAAATCCCGATTACGCTCAAAACCCCCTCAATGAGCGAAATGGCCTGGTTACAACATCGCGACGCGGGAGCATAATAGTCATTGAAAGCCGGAGACCAGTGATGAAAAAGCCACTTCAGCGGTTGATTTCGATTTTAGCGAAAGGTCGCTTCGCAACATCAGCCGTGCTGGTTGCGGCGATGCTAGCGGTGTCATCTGCGCGAGCGCAGACGTATACGAAGACCACGTTGCATGAATTCACAGGCGGGACGGACGGAGCGCTCCCAAACACGCGTTTAATCATGGACAAGGCAGGCAATCTCTACGGGGTTACGCAGACTGGCGGAAAATTCTACAATGGGACGATATTCAAAGTGGATGTGAGCGGCAACGAAACAGTACTTCACACCTTCACCGAGGCTCCATACGGTGCAGGCCCTTCGGGTCGTCTAACCATGGACGCGGTGGGGAACCTGTATGGTGTCACCCAAGGAGACGGTGCATTCAATGCCGGAACCGTTTTCAAAATGGATACCCGCGGCAAATTTACCGTGCTTTACAACTTTAATGGGGGCCAATACGGGTCGACTCCCGAAGGAGGCTTGCTGTACGTCGAAGGAGAGGGCAGTTTCTTTGGCACTACCTTCCTTGGCGGGAATCTTAACTGCAGCAGCAGCGGCTGCGGAATCGTTTATAAACTCGCGAAAAACTCCAGTGGGTGGACGTTAACTGTTCTGCACGCCTTCAACGGCAGACCAGATGGAACGAGTCCCTACGGGGAGTTGACTCGCGACGCGCAGGGGTATCTGTATGGCACCACTCAAACGGGCGGTGCGTCCAACGTTGGAACAATATTTAAGGTACGTGGTCGCCAGGAAGCGGTGGTATACAGCTTCGCGGGCGGATCGGACGGACAATTTCCGTCGTCAGGCTTGCTGCTGGACTCAGCGGGCAATCTGTACGGCACTACACCGTCGGGCGGGGGTGGAAGGAAGTGCGTAGGGGGCTATTCAAACGGATGCGGTACCGTCTATAAGGTGGACGCGAGCGGCCACGAGACGGTGCTCTACGCCTTCACCGGCGGTGCAGACGGGGCCTTTCCGAATGATCGTTTAGTTACGGATGCAGCCGGGAACCTGTATGGCACAACCCAACAGGGTGGCGAGAAACCCTATTCTGGAACTGCGTACGAAGTAGACTCGACCGGCACGGAGACTGTACTGTACAACTTCCTTGGGGGAAAGGATGGGCGATTTCCTGACGGATTGGCCATCGACGCGGCTGGGAACCTTTATGGTGTCACGGAGTTAGGCGGGCTCAAAAGCTGCCTATTTGAGAGTAGCTGCGGAACAGTATTTAAGCTCACGCCCCATTAAGGGAACGGTGACGCGAAGATCCTCCCTCAATCGGGGCGCTCTTTCATAATGCGTTGAGACCCAGCCGGGGATTCTGGGTGTAATGGCCTCCCTTGAAAAGAGCCGTCCACTCACTGCAAACAGGGGGGGCGTAGCGCCTCTTTTCGTGCTTAGTTGTGACCGGAGCCCGGTCATGCTGACCTGGTTTCGACAGTTAGCCCGCCTGGTAGGCATTAGTGACCCCCAAACTTTTTTTGCGCCGAATTGAGTCTGCGTCTTTTTTCCGCCGGGGAAACCCGTCATTGCCACGCGTCCCCCCTTGCAGTAACATTTGAGGCGCCCGCGTAGTGCTTCCTCGCAAATCGGAGGATTTATGAAAGCAATCTCTCCCCGCCCCACATCAATCCTTCCTGAGCCTCTTCGTCGCCACCTCGACGCCTATGGCCTCGCCGCCGGCGCGGCGGGAGTCAGCGTTCTTGCCCTGGCTGCTTCCGCCGAGGCAAAAGTTGTTTACACGCCGACTCACGTCAAGCTAACGCCCAACTCCGGTGTGTACAACTTCGACTTGAATAATGATGGGGTAACAGACTTCACAATTGGTGAGGTCTATTACAGACATTTTAGTACGTTGAGCTGGGAGGGGATTTCGGGGCCGCCCGGGAACAAATGGATTGCGAGAAAAGGATCTTTCCCTGACCACTTGAAAGCTGGGAAAATGTTTGGCCCCTCGCAATACTCACGTGGTCGGTTCCGCAGTGGCTATCAGGACGTTTTTTTTGTGAATTGGTCGGATCCGCTTTTCTTTGGCTGGGCCAACGACGGGAAAGGCGTCATGAACCGCTACCTCGGGCTGAGGTTTGCCATTAACGGAGCTTACCACTACGGTTGGGCACGCATGTCAGTGAGGATCTCAGACGGCTCTAGTAGGACCATCATTACCGGTTACGCTTACGAGACGGTTGCCGACAAAGGAATTATTGCCGGCGACACCGGCAGTGGACGGGCTAGCCATCCTAGATCAAACTCCCTCGGGCAGCTCGCGGCTGGGAAGAAGTAGCAGTTCACGCCGACTGGGGGCTAAGGAATGGAAATTTCGCGGAAGGACTCTAGATGTTGAAACGTTCACGAGCTTCGTCTTCCAAGCCTGTGTCGAAAACCGCGAACCGACATGGAAAAAGAGCAATCGCGACTGATGTGCAAAAATACAGTCCGGATCTCCACACCAGGATTCTCAATGCCCACGTGGACGATAACGTTCTGGACCTGTCGAAGGCCAGCGACTTCTACCAAAAGGAGGCCGCAGTCGCGGAAGTACTAGCGGATTACGTCGAAAAGGTCCCAGACTCGCGTTACAGGCTCAAAAATGGCTTTGAGGCATTCTTTCGCGGCTCGTTGCAAGTGTTCCTAGCCCGTCATCCGGCTCAGCCCGCCGATGCCCTTGCTGATGCGCTTTTTCAACTCGCTCGGCGTTGGGCGGAGCTAATGCGTGTCGACTCATTACCCGGAGATCGGCATACCTCTCCCTTCGCCGCCTTCGACAGTGAGTGGCAGCAGAGTTGGAAGCGTATGCCGAAAAAGGAGTGGGACGCATTTCAACAAATGAGCCAACCGCTGGCGTCGTACCTCCTGACTGCCTTTGATCACACCCGTACTGTAGACGATGACTTGACCTATGTGCCGACGGCGCGTCATGTCGAACTTGGTATCTGGTTCGCTCAAGACTTGCAGCAGGCTCCGGAGATGCGGATTCTGATCAAGGGGGACCCGGCGGTGAGTTTCATGATCGCATATATCCGAAAGTCGCAGCAGCAAGAGTGGACGAGGGACGATAAGAAGGAAATCGATTATCTTCGAAGGATTCTTGTTTCCAGCGTGAGCAGGATCGAAAAAGAATTCCTCGGCCTCACTAGAGAGACCAAAGGGAGACCTCGGGGGGTTGGCGAACGAGCGGCATACCTGCTTTACCATGAACGACGGCCTGTCCGTCTGGTGTCACGAGAACTGTGTGCTGACCGCCAGAAACGGGACCACATTTGTGGCTCCAAATGCTCCGACAAAATAAAAAAGGCGGCAGTAAATCATTTCAAGCACCTGAGGAAGGAGCTCCAGTCTCTCGTGAAGTCAAGTCGGAAAGAAATTTCCTAATACTTTCCTAGGAAAGTATTTCCCTAATACTTTCCCGCAGCCATGCATAACCTTTTCCGCTTAGCATCGTCCTCAGAGATTCTCACTGGCTAACCGAAGCGCTGCCGTTTTCGAAAACTTCGAAGCAGAGCAGTGAGGTAACGATGCAGTCGTTCGGTGGAACATCCGGACGCTGGTTCACGGTGAAATTCGGGGTTCAGATATGAGACAGGTGTGGACTCGAAAGGATGTCTCTCCAAAAGAGCTCGCGGTCTACGTTGCCTGGTTGCAACAAGTGCCATGGCAACTCTTTTGCACCTTTACCTTTGCGTGGCCGGTTTCCGATCCACAAGCGCAAAATGTGTTTAAAGCATTTACAAACCGTCTGGAAAGATCCATGCGTGGCCCAATCGTCTTTGTGCGTGGGGATGAGAAGCGGTTTTCAGGTTGTGGAATGCCAGGCGCGCCCCGCCACTTTCATGCGCTGCTGGCTGCCCACCAGAAGCTTAATAAGCAAGTCGTGGCCGATCTCTGGATGAGCATGGCGGGGCGACGTGACAATGGCGCCGGAGCGAATGTTCGCCCCTACGACCGGACTCTGGGGGGACTCGCTTATACCCTGAAGTTTATTAATGAGCCCGACGGAGATTGGGATTTACGGAACATCGATCTGTTCTTGTCGCAACCGAATCAACTTGATATGAATTGCAGGCAGCGTCGGAGGCTGGCTCGACACGCGAGGCGGCTTGGAACACGATGAAACTCCTCACAACCAAAGCGGTTTCAGAAATGCTCTCTGTACCAGTTGGCACAATCCGTTACTGGCGCAAAGTTGGGCTGGGTCCACCGTGGATCAAGATGGAGGGGTCGATTCGGTATGCAGAGGAGGACGTTTTGAGATACATTGAGCACAATCGCCGAACTCCTTCCGTGCGGGCATACATGGAGGAGACGCATGCTATATAGGCGAGGCGACGTTTGGCACTACGACTTTACGGTTGCAGGCCGGCGCCAACGTGGTACGACTCACGAGTCATCGGAGTCGAGAGCTCGAAAGGTCGAATCAAAGTTGATCGCACAAGCAGAGCAAAGGGGAACTTCGGCGGTTTTGCGTCGAGCTCCTTTGCTTTCGGACTTCGTTCCGCGGTTCCTGAATTGGGTAGATCAGGCTCGGGATCTCGCTCCGAAAACACGTCGTTACTACCGAATCGGGTGGGCCTGCATTAGCAGGACGCCTTTGGTCGGCATGACGCTCGATCGTATAACGGCAGAAGAGGTGGACTCCTTAGGGTTTAAGGGCTCGCCCTCCTATGTCAACCAAGCGCTTCGCACCTTACGCAGGCTGCTTGGTAAAGCTGTGGAGTGGAACGTAGTTGCCGTGGCGCCAAAGATCAAACTGCTCAAAGAACAGGGTCGGGAACAAACCATCGAGCCTGACATTGAGGCAAGGTTGCTCGCGGTGGCCAAGCAGCCGATGAAAGACGTACTCATCATCATCCAGGACACTGGGATGCGCCCTGAGGAAGTCTTTCGAATTCAGATCGAGAAAATCGACTGGGCCCGGAGGGTGATATTCAATCCTCACGGCAAGACCAATGCCTCACGGCGAAGGGTGCCGATCAGCGAACGCATGTTCAGTCTGTTGATGCTTCGCTGCGCCGGCAAACAGGAAGGCTGGTTGTTCCCATCGTCGAAGGCGGAAGGAGGCCATCTGACGACTGTGGCCAAACAGTTTCGCGAAGCGCGTCGCGAAGCTGGCCTACCCGAGTCGTTGGTCCTATACTGCGCGCGCCATACTTTCGGTACGGCAGCGTATGAAGCAACCGGCAACCTGGCGATGGTCATGAAGGTCATGGGCCACACGGATGTGCGTACGTCGATGCGATATCAGCATCCGGGGCTCGAATCGATCCGCGAGGCCATCGATCAGAGAAACGTACGTCACAATCCACGTCACAGTGAATTGAGGGTGCAGTGAGAAGCAGCAGTAAGTAATTGGAAAGATGGAGCCGACGACCAGAGTTGAACTGGTGACCTGCCGATTACGAATCGGCTGCTCTACCAACTGAGCTACGTCGGCTCGACTTCGATTCTAAATGGGTGCGGAGTTAGCGTAAAGGGTTGGCCGGGACGAGCCGACTCTCGCGCATTGAAATGCGTTGCGGAGCTTTGCTCCGCCTAGACGGGCGACGGCGCCCGTCTCCACACAATTGTTGGCTGATCAGGCAGCGTTGGCGCTTTCTGCTTCTCTTTCGTACTCCGCGTCTGATTCGGCGGGCAGGAGAACCCAGAGCGTATAAATACCAAGCGCGGTCCCGAACGGAACGTTGAAGAAGAGCGAAGGAAACGCGAGTACCATCGCAACGGTGCGCGCCCACGGTTCGCGTTGCAGCAATCCCCAGCCGGCGACGAATCCGGCGAAAGCTTTGACGATCATGATGGTCGCAATGAAGCCCAGCAACGGATGCAGGAATGCGGGGCGGTCGGGATGTGTCCCCAGGTTGAAAATTGTATTGGCCACGACGTAGGAGCCGATGCCCGCGAGTCCATCCAGTGCCGACAAGGCGAGCCAAAAAATTCCCAGCAACCGGACGTGGTCCCGGACACGGTTGCGTCGCGGAAAGCCGAGCATGGGTCCCGCGACTTCCTTTCCGCAGCGGCTGCAATAACGCTGATCCGCCTGTAAGCTGGCGCCGCATTTGTCGCAGAACATAGTTGCCTCCAATCGCCGCGTGGCCATCACACATTGAAGTACGAAATATAACCCATGGACGTTCCAACGAAAACAGGCGGTCGATGCCACGAGTCCGATTCTTGATGAGCAAAGCGGGCGAGGGCGCCCGCCCCACGCGCAAAATGAAAAGGCCGCCCGGCAACTTGGGCAGCCTTTTCTTTCAAGGGAGAATAGTTCTAACGGAGATCAAACCGTCAAAACTTTCTGGCGAAATCTTATGAGCCGAAAAAGGGGGGTGTCAAGAAATATCTCGGAAATAAACAGCTTTGGTTTCAATAAGTTAGAAAATAGGTTAATAGTGCCTGTGGGAGGCTCATTGTGAGACAAACAGCCGTGATGACGATCTTAACCAGCTTTGATTGAAGGGCTTACGCCATCCGAAAGGGGCTCCGGGGCAGTTTCCGACAGGCGCAGAGAGATGAATTCTCGACTCTGGGGTCTGTCAAATCCGCGGCCGGGAAACAGCCGCTGCGCCAGGATGCGAAGGCCACCGAAGGCCACACCTGCGACCAGCGCGAGGCCAGCAATGACGAGGCTGAGAATAATTCCGTTCATTACCAGCTTCGCCATGCTCGCGCCCTTGCCGAAGGACGTGTTCTCATTCCAAGTAACGTTGGCGTCGTAGTTCACGGAGGCGAGCAGCGCCTTCGCTTCGTCCGGTGAGAGCGGACCAGCCGCGATCACGACCATGGGTCCCGTGCGCTTATCGAAAATTGGTCCTTGAAGAATTGCGCCTGCTGCCATCGGCGATCCGTCGGGCACCTGCGAACTTCGGGGATGCGCGGCGTCGATGCGTCGTAGGTGATCGGCTGCAATCTGGGGCGTGGGATAGGAGATCAGCATCAAGGTAGCTTCGCCGCTGGAGCTGTTGTAATTTCCAAGAACCACTTCGGCCCCGAGAGTGAAGTCCACTAGTTCTGACGGAAGAGGCGAATTCACCTTTTGCAGAGCCGCGGGACCAACCACGTACTTCGCAGTGTTCTTCACATAGGACTGCTTGGGCAGGTAAGCGGGAAGATCGGGCAAATTGCGAGTATTGCCGGTTGGCAACGGAAAGCCATCCGCGAGTTCCCGCAACTCGGCGGCTGACATGGCGGACAATTTTTGAAAGACGGCGTCGACCACGATGTTGCCGCGATAGAGCAGAACGCGTTCGTTCATCGAAGCCGCACCGTCGCCGATCTGCTCGCTCAACATTTCCCGCGTTTTGTAGTAAGTATAGGTGCCATAGGCTCCGCTGGCGTCGGCGAATTGGGCGGCCTTCACGGCGAGTTTGCGGCCATCATCGCGGGTGTATGTGGCGGATTCAAAGTTCGTGAAACCGTATTCTTTGAGGACCGCCGCGTTTACGGGGTCGGCAACAGCAGGATCGTCGCTGGTTCGCGATGAGCCCGAGATCTGCCAACCGCCGAACTGTTTTGGAAGGATCGAGGCAGCGGGAGCGGCCTCGCCTGCGAAAGCGAACCCGGCGAGCAGGATCACGGGCACTAGGGCGAAAATCAGCTTAGAAAGCTTCATGAAAACGGAATAGGCGGGGAACTACATTTCCCTTACTAATTAGACTACCGGGGGGGCGAGAAAGTTTCCAGCACACTTCCTCGCTTAGACGGCCAGGTAGCCTCCATCAACCGGGAAAACCGATCCAGTTACCCAAGTGGACTCATCGCTAGCCAGATAAACTGCGAGCTCGGCGATGTCGGCGGGTTGACCCAGGCGGCCGAGGGGATGTACGGCGATTCGCTCGGCCCGAACTGACTTGGGGTCGGGAGCCTGGCTGATAACGGCGGCGGTTAAGTCAGTTTCGACGAACGATGGGCAGATGGCGTTGACCCGAATGTGCTCATGTCCGTGGTCGATGGCCATGCATTTGGTGAGTAGAACCACGGCCCCTTTTGAAGGTGCATACGATGCCCGGTTACGCGCTCCGTTGATTCCGAGCACTGAGGCTATGTTGATGATGGAACCGCCTCCAGCTTTCCGCATCGCAGGCAGGACTGCACGCGAGAGCAGCCAAAGCCCGCGAACGTTAATGTTGAAAGTCTCATCCCACTGTTCTTCCGTGATCTGCTCGGCGGTTCCAATGTGAAGGACTCCAGCATTGTTCAGCAGGACGTCGAGCCTGCCGAAATGTGCCATAGTGAACTCAACGACGCGGGCGATTTCGTTGTTCTTGGAAACATCCGCCGCCAGAACGAAAGCAGACTTACCAATCGCGCTGGCCGTTTCTTCGAGGCGCTCTTTCCGACGGCCGACCAAGACAATCCTGGTTCCCTCGCGTGCCAGCGCGATCGCGCAGGCGCGGCCGATCCCGCTGCCGGCGCCGGTAACGATGGCAGTCTTGTTCTTAAGGCGGGAGCTCATGCGCAGCTAGTGTAGACGCAATGAACAATTCGCGGAAACATGGCTGGCGACGACTCCGCTTAGCGCACGTTGTTGCGGCGGCGTTCGAGTTCGGCGCGGCGGATGTCTCGTCGGCGCCCCGCGTCGTCGTAGCGCCGTCGCTGATCTTCTGTTTCAGGAATCACGGCGGGAACCTGCAAGCGGCGTCCGCCCGCGTCGATGGCCACGAAGGTCAAATAAGCCGAGCCTACATGCTTGCAGTCGTCCAGAATGTAGTTCTCTACCCAGGCTTTTACTCCCACCTCCATCGAGCTGCGGAAAACTCGATTCACCGAGGATCGAAGTATGACTAGATCCCCCACATGGACGGGCACCAGGAAATCCATGTGATCAATCGAAGCCGTGACCACGTAATTGCGGGCGTGGCGATGCGCGGACATCGCTCCGGCGAGGTCGATCCAGTGCATCAGGCGTCCGCCTAGCAAAGCGCCGAGCGGGTTAGTGTCATTGGGCAGAACAATCTCGGCCATCTCGGATTGCGAATCCCGGACGGGGCGGGGCAACGCGGGATCATTATTCTGGTTCATGGGGTTGGGCTCGATGTGAGACCCGCCGCGGCGGGTTGGATTCTACGCAGTAAGTACGCTTGCAAGTAACAGTTAGCCATCTTCCGAATGCGTGCGTCGGAGTGAGAAGAAGTCCATTGGCCGAGCAAGAGATCGTATTCCAGGACTCCGTGGCTCGCAGGACGATGATCCGACTCGCAGACGAAACAAAGCTCAAGTTGCGCGCCCCGGTCGCGGGTGATCGAAAACCTTACTGCGTCGTATGCTCGTTGCCTGGGCAGGCGAGCACAGCCCGCGGCATAACCCATGTTGCAAAACTCCCGGAGTTCTTCTTCTTGTGGTTGCGCGCCTTCATGGCCAGGTGCGCAACAGTGACCGCTCCATCCAGCGCCCAAAGGGAGCCGTGACGGATGAAGCCACCCGCCATTTTCGAGCTTGTTCGTCGGCATGAAGAATGGGCAAGCCACTCGCTCAACTCCTGCTGTAAGGATGAAGGCATTGTACTCAGCATGGAAAAAGACCGCTAGTGTCGAGGGAAATTCGGTTGATGGCATTTGTAGCGCTGCCGTTGCGGCGCACTTGAGGGGGCGTCTTCGCCCCACAGCGAGGGCGTGATGCCGACGTTACCAGAGATAGACGAATATTGTAGTAAGCTCGTAGTTTCTAACCGAGAGCCGCCTCTATGGATCGTGTAGCAATGTTGACCGAAATTCTTTCGCAGAATCCAAACGATGCCTTCGCTCGTTACGGTCTCGCTATGGAGTACTCGAAGGCCGGTGATACCGATCGTGCGCTGGAGGAATTCGGGAAGTTGCTCTCCACGCATCCCGATTACACGGCTGGATACTTCATGGCCGCGCAAACTCTGGTGAGTGCGAACCGAGCGGACGAAGCAAAGAGAATGCTGGTGGACGGAATCTCCTCCGCGAGCCGTACGGGCAACTCTCACGCCCAGTCGGAGATGACCGCCCTGCTGGATGAACTGAAGTCCACATAGGCAAAGCAAAGGCTTAAACCACGAAGGACACGAAGGTACACAAAGATAAACCTCGTTATTCCCGTTTGCGCGCCATCTTCAGCATCGCTCGTTCAACCAAACCCGGGAACAACTGATACACCTTGATCACCGGAAGCATCGTCCAGGGCACAACCACCTCCCGCTTTTGCTTCAGGTACCCCTTGAGCACAGCCTTCGCAACGCGCTCGGCGGTGATCCCGCGGACTTGCGCAGGCCTCACCTGTTTTTGTTCTTTCCCCTTGAGCGCGTTGGCTCCGAAGTCCGTGCGCACGTAACCTGGACAGACGGTCAGCACGTTGATGCCGGAACTTTTGAGTTCGATCCGTGCGCCCTTGCCAATCGCATTCATGGCAAATTTGGTGGCGCTATACACGGCGTGGAACGGCAACGGGATATGTCCCGCAACGCTTGAAATATTAATGATCGCGCCCGAGCCCTGCTCCTTCATCACGGGGATCAGGGCCTGCATGGCCTCGACAGCACCAAAGAAATTGGTCTCGAAAGTTTCCCGAACCGCCGCCATGTTGACGTTTGTCACCGAATCCAATATTCCGTGCCCTGCGTTGTTAACCCAGACATCGATGCGTTGGAAGTGGTGGAGTGTGAGGCCAACAACCCGATCAATCTCCTCCCGATTGCGCACATCGCAAGCCAGAGCTAGCGTGCGCTCGGCGTGACCGATTCGTGCGCGGGCTGCTTCAGCCCGTTCGGCATCGCGCGAAAGCAGTACGACGCTCGCGCCTTCGTCGGCGAAAATCTTGGCAATCGCTTCGCCGATGCCCATGGAAGCGCCAGTGACGACCACGACTTTTCCGGAGAGCTGCATGCTGGATCCCATTTCGAGCTTCTATGCTTCTGGCGTCCCCAAGTCAAGCCTGTGAAGTCGGACTCTGGCGTACAATCCTAGAAATCCGCGCCGTGTGAAATCTCGGAGGCTGTTCTTGAGCACGCTGCTGCCCCTGTTTCCCCTCGACCTCGTTCTGCTTCCGGGCACGCCTCTGCCGCTGCACATTTTCGAACCGCGCTACCGTGAAATGATTGCCGAATGCCTCGATCAAAGTCAGCAGTTCGGTGTGATTAGAGGTAAGGAACAGGAGCTGGCGGAGATTGGCTGCACCGCCGAAATCCTCTCCGTTACAAAGAAGTATCCGGACGGCCGCATGGACATCGTGACCGAAGGCCGGGCGCGCTTTGAAGTCATGCAACTGAACCAGGAGCGATCATTCCTGCGAGCCGACGTGCTTTACTTGCATGACGTAGCGGATGCAGCTTCAAGCGAGGAAATAGCGCAGGCGACCAAACTTCACGGCGAAATTATGACGCTAGCTGGAGCCGAGCCCGAGAAATCCTCGGAGATTCGCGAAGAGCAACTGTCGTTCCACCTCGCGGGCTCGCTCCCCCTCGATCTCGACTTCAAACAGACGCTGCTGGGGATGAAATCGGAGGGCGAGCGCCTGCGCGCCGTCATTTCTTTTTTTGAAACCATCCTGCCTACCATGCGTCGCACCGTACACGTTCGGCGCAAAGCTGGTGGAAATGGGCACGCGGGGTAACTTTCCGCGCGGGCGTATAATCGCCGAAGAAGCTGTTTCTTCTGGGGGTTTTTCGATCATGAGTTTGCCTCGGACGCTCGGCGAGTTGCGCCACAGTCCATTTTCCCAAGAACAACTGCGAAACCGGCGCGTGAAGGACGAATTGCGCGACAACCTAATGGCAAAACTACGCCAAGGCGGTCCAATCTTTTCAGGAATTGTCGGCTACGAAGATACAGTCGTTCCGCAAATTATCAACGCCATTCTTTCGCGTCATAACTTCATTCTGCTGGGACTTCGCGGTCAGGCCAAGAGCCGCATCCTGCGCGCCCTGACTTCATTGCTCGATGCGGAGACCCCGTATATCGCGGGTTGCGAAATTCACGACAATCCTTATTCACCGATCTGCAAGCGCTGCCGGGATGAGGTCGCAAAGCGAGGTGATGACACGCAGATCGCGTACCTTACGCAGCAAGAACGCTATGTGGAAAAGCTGGCGACTCCCGACGTGACCATCGCCGACCTGATAGGCGACATCGATCCCATCAAAGCTGCGCGCGGTGGCCACGAACTGGGCAGCGAGATGACGGTTCATTATGGATTGCTGCCGCGCGCCAATCGCGGCATTTTCGCCATCAACGAATTGCCAGACCTCGCTGGGAAAATTCAAGTCGGTTTGTTCAACATCATGCAGGAAGGCGATGTGCAGATTAAGGGCTACCCCATTCGCCTGCCACTCGATGTTGCGCTCGTGTTCAGTGCCAATCCGGAAGACTACACGGCTCGCGGCAAAATCATTACGCCGCTGAAAGATCGCATCGGCTCTGAAATACGAACGCACTACCCCGCCTCCGTCGAAGAGGGCATGGCCATTACCACGCAAGAAGCGTGGACCAATCGCGACGGATACAAGCTGCAGATTCCGAAATATGTGCAGGAGGTAATCGAGCGCATTGCCTTCGCCGCACGCGAAGACAAGAAGGTCGACAAGCGCTCGGGAGTGAGCCAGCGTTTGCCTATCTCTTGCATGGAGAACGTTATTTCAAATGCCGAGCGTCGCGCTATCCGGCATTCTGAAACGCTGGTGGTGCCGCGCATCGGCGATGTGTACGCCGCGATGCCCGCCATCACGGGCAAACTTGAACTCGAGTACGAAGGCGAGATGAAAGGCGCTGACCACGTAGGCCGCGAATTGATACGAACTTCCATCGCCAAGACCTATGATGGATATTTCAAAGGCACGGACATGAATCAGATCGTGCAGTGGTTCGATCTCGGCGGTGAAATCCAATTAGCGGACAGCGCTGGCGCCGGCGAAGCCCTGCAAGCGCTTCGCGGGATTCAGGGTCTGATGGAGAAGCTCACGAAGTTGAAAGTGGGACCGAAAGACAGCCCAGAGACCCAGGTTTCAGCTGCGGAGTTCGTGCTGGAAGGCCTCTACGCGCATAAACGCATTGGACGGAACGAAGAACGGTTGTTCAAGGCAGGCGAGAAAACTCCTAAGCCGGCGGACAAACCGTTCGACCGCGAAGAGCCGCCATTTCGCGGCAGAAGGCCGTTTAATTAGGCGTTGGTCGTTCGTCGTCGGTCGCCCGGCCCCCAACGATCAAAATAATAATTGTCATTCCGAGCGAAGCGAGGAATCTGCTGTTGCATTGCCAACGACTGAGGACGAGCGACCAACGACGGCTTTTATGAAACGCATCCGTTACAGCAAGTACGTTCCCGATCCCGCTGGCGAAATGAGCATGGAAGACTTGCTCAGTGCTCTCTCTGACTACCTGCTGCAGAGCGGATTCCAGAATTACATGTATGACGAGTTTGGCGATGGCGAGCAGACGCTGGACGATCTGCGGAGCGCCATCGAGCAGGCTTTACTGAACAGCGACTTGCTGGACGAGCAAATGCGCCAGCAACTTCAGAAGATGCAGGCAGAAGGCACCCTGGAAGACTTTATCGACCAACTGATCCAGCGCATGGAGCAGGAGGATTACATCAGCATCGATCAACCGCACGATCCTTCGCGGCAATCGAGTGTCGGCGGACAGGTAGGCGACGGGCAACAGCAGGTAAAGTTCGAGATCACCGACAAGAGCCTGGACTTTCTCGGGTTCAAGACGCTACGCGACCTGATGGGATCGCTGGGAAAATCAAGCTTCGGGAGGCATGACACGCGCGATCTCGCTACCGGCATCGAGGCCAGCGGCGCATCGCGACAATACGAATTCGGCGACACGCTCAATCTCGACATCACGGCGACTTTGTCGAGTGCCATCCAGCGCGAAGGCATGAACCTGCCGTTGAACATCGAGTATTCCGATTTGCAGGTGCATCAATGTGAGTACCAGTCGTCCTGCGCGACTGTGCTGATGCTGGACTGCTCGCACTCGATGATCCTGTACGGAGAAGATCGCTTCACCCCGGCGAAGAAAGTCGCGATGGCGCTGTCGCACCTCATCCGCACGCAATATCCCGGCGATTCTTTATCGTTGATTTTGTTCCACGACTCGGCGGAGGAAGTGCCGCTCTCACAATTAGCGCGCGTGAAAGTTGGTCCGTACTACACCAACACCCGCGAAGGACTGCGCCTGGCCCAGCGCATCTTGCAACGCCAGCGAAAAGATATGAAGCAGATTGTGATGATCACCGACGGAAAGCCGTCCGCGCTGACCCTCGAAGACGGACGCATCTATAAAAATGCCTTCGGCCTCGATCCGCTCGTCGTGAGCCAAACGCTTGAAGAAGTTTCCAAGTGCAAGCGCGCCGGCGTCATGATTAATACGTTCATGCTGGCGTCAGATTACGGTCTGGTGCAGTTCGTTCAGAAGGTCACGGAAATGTGCCGTGGCAAGGCCTACTTCACAACGCCCTACACGCTGGGACAATATCTGTTGATGGACTACATGTCGCGGAAAACGAAAACCATACATTAGATGAATCGGGCTGCCCTAACGCGGATCTGACGGTGCGCTCGCAACCCCGTCGGCGTTGTAAGCGGTCACTCTGTAACGCGACCCGAACAGAGTCGCGTGCGGATCAGCCCACGGATCGTCGGTATCGGTCGCGCAGCGATCGCAGATGGTTTTCCATTCCTTTGCGCCCGCGTCCATGCGCTCGATCGAGTAGCGCACCGCGCCCGCCGAGCCGCGCCACGCGATAAGACCTCCCACGACAATCGAAGTGATCACCGGGGCGGGCGGTGTTGCGTGTTTCGGCAAAGGCGTTTCCGACATCGCGTAAGCATGAGCGCGAAGTTGCTGCGCCCGCGCGGCCATGTCGTCGGCTGAATTCACCAGGGTTTTGATGCCCGGATAATACAGCGCCCACCACTGCCCGCTTTCACCGCGTTCGGCATAGGCGGAGTTGTTGGTGTCGGCCGGAATTGGTTGGAAGCCAAAGTTGTCGAGATGCGCCTGCAGGGCCCAGAAGCCGTCGCCCGAAACATTCGGATCTTTCGCTAAAGCGTCGAGAACGGTTTGCAGATCCTGTTGCGTCTTCCAGTCGGTTCGATCCCATCCAAATTCGTTAACGATGTAAGCTTTTCCGTGGCTCGTGACGGCAGTGGCGTCGCGGCCAAACGTTTCCGCTGTGGTGTGCTCGCCGGTTCCGAGAAGCGCATCCCAGTGGGGATAGTATTCAAACGTCGCAAGATCAGTGCTCTTGTTGTCGAGGACTTTCGGATAGGCGCGAAATATTCCGGTTGTGTCCAGGTAGAGGTGGCGCGAATCCTGTTGCTTGATGTGCCCGCCGATGGTTTCAACCCAATCAGAGATTTGGCCCAAAGCGCTTGAATTGCCGCCCATCAGGAGCGCGATGAGTCCGCACATGTTGCAGTTTTCCCACGCGAGAATGGTTGGGTCGTCCTTGTAGCGTACGCCGTTTAGTGTGTTTACGTGATTCAACACCACATCAACGTGCTTTTCATACGCGGCAATCAGTGCGGGATTGGTGAAAAAATCTTGCGGATTCTGTTTTCCGTTCCATGCCAAATACTGGCCGATGCCACCCAGTGAGCATGTTGCGCAATCGCCAATCAGCGTAATAATGATGCGAATGCCATTTCTCTTCGCGGCGACCAGCGCATAGTCGGATGCCTGGAACGCCGCGTCATTGAACTTGCCTGATTCGGGTTCAACGCAGAGAGCGCAACCAACCGTGTCGCCCATGGTCTGCGCACGCACCACCCGAGCGCCCATTTCCGCGGCAGTCGTAAAAGCATCGTCGATTTCGAAACGGCTGGGGTAACGAGGTCCCATGGGATCGTGCGGGCCATAGCCTTCAAGTCCGAGCCATTCGATGTTTGGACCGCTATATCGAAATGGCGCACCGTGCAGCGTTAGCTTCGTTCCAACGCGCTGCACGAACTCTCCGTCCTGAACGGTTTGCGCTTCCGCCCGCAGCAATGGAAGCAAGGCCAGCAACAGAAGCGACAAAAGAACGAGCCCCGTTGCCGGTTCGCGGGTTTTCGTCAATTCACCTTTAGCCATCGGCTTTCTTCACCGCCAACTCCGCCCCCTGGAATCCGATCTTGCTGTGGGTTCCGTCGCAAAACGGTTTGTTGGTTGATCCGCCACAACGGCAAAGCGAAAACGCTGGCTTTCCGGTCAGGTCGTACGCCGTTCCGTTGACGTCGACCAGTTCGATCGAGCCTTCAGGAGCTTCGACGCGGTAGGGACCGTTCGGTCGGATGGTGATCTTGACTGTTGCCATGAGGCCTCCGGTTCAGATAAGTCTGAAGTATGAAGATAACAGCTTCAAGCTTTCAGCGGCTAGTTCGGAACTGACGGTTTCATGTTGCGGCCGAAGGAAGCAGCAGATTCCTCGGGGATAAAGCCCCCTCGGAATGACAAGATTAAACGGAGTGGTCACCGCCAGGAATAAACATCAACAAACGAGAAAGCCAAAAGCTCAAAAGCCTTTACGCCACCGCCAGCCGCGCTCCGATCAAGCTGTGATAGAGCCGCACGTACTCATCGATCATGCGCTTGGCGGTGAAGCACTCGCGTGCCCGCTGGTAAGCTCGACTCGCATAGCCACGGCAAAGATCGCGATGCTCATGCAGCCGTCGAATTACATCCGCTAAGCTCTCAGCATCATTCGCTTGAAAGTAGATCGCGGCATCGCCCCAAATTTCGCGGAAGCAGGGAATGTCATTCGCGATAATGGCGCAGCGGGAGAACGCGGCTTCGAGCGGCGCCATTCCGAAAGCTTCGTATCTCGACGTGGCGGCGTAAATAGAGGCGCGACTGTACAGCGTACGAAGTTGGGCTTGCGTCTGGGGTCCCTTGATCGCAACCGATATTCGGTCGATTGCAACTTTTACATCGGTACGAATCGAAATCTCGGGATTGGCAACCGCCGGCTCAGAGCCCACGATGCACACGGGCAGAGGATGAACGTGTTGCGTCAACAAACTCACTTGCTTGCCTGCATCGCACAAACGTCCCACGGCTAACACAGAATCGTCTTTGCTCACGTAGGGATTGAAAGACACGGGATTGCGGCCGTTGTAAATCACCGCATCGCGCCTGGGGCGTGTGTAGCAGGAGCGTATCGAATCCAGCATCCACACCGACGGAGCAACCACCGCGCTGGCTTGCCATAAACCGCGGGTCAATGCCTCCCGGTACCAGCGCATCCATCGACCTTCCTTCGGTTCGTGCCCGTGAACCTCTTTTGACCAGCTGATCAAATCGCCGTGAGCCACGACCACGCGCGGAGTATCGACGGGAAGGTTTCCATAAACTAGTTGGTTCAGGTGCAGGAGATCAGGCTTAAGTTCTTTGACCAGCGCGACAAGATAGGCGGAAGACTCTCTTAGGTCCTGCTCGGCTTCCTGCATCCAGTCCAGGCGAAACGCCGTGGGACGGTATTCCAGACCTTGCAAATCGTCCATCCACGCAGTCTGTTGAGGCAGGGGAATATCGCCCAGGCTGACCAGCGTAACGCGCACTCCGCGGCTCACCAGTCCGGTGACCAGTTCTTGCGTGTAAGTCCACACGCCGCTCAACGTATCGGTGGTCACAAGAACGTGCACTGGTGTCTCCTGCAAGTGTGGTCGCGGGTGACGCGCTTTCCCAAACCCCACGACCAAGCCGACCTATTCTATTGCGGAATGCCCACCGATTGGAACACTTCTTTGAGAAAAGATCGGTCGCAAGAGTGCAGGACCTTGCAACTCGCCCTTACGAACTGAGCCGCAAGCCCAAGTTACAATGGACCGATGTTTCGCCTGATGTGCATCACCGCCCATCCTGATGACGAAGCTGGAAGCTTTGGAGGGTCTTTGCGCCTTTACCACGACCGTGGCGTTGAGACTTCCGTTGTCTGCCTCACTCCGGGGCAGGCCGCCAGCCATCGCGGTAGTGCAGCGAGCGATCAGGAGCTGGCGGCCACGCGGCGGAAGGAGTTTGCTGCTGCCTGTGAAATCCTGGGTGTTGCGTGCGGGATCGTCCTCGACTATCCCGACGGCCAACTCCACCGGCAGGATCTCTACAAAGTGGTTTGCGATCTAACTTTGTACATTCGGCGGTTTCGTCCGCATGTGCTGCTCACCTTCGGTCCCGATGGATCGGTCACCGGGCACACAGATCATTCGATGGCTTCAGTTTTTGCCACTTTGGCTTTTCACTGGGCGGGACGAACCAACCGCTTTCCCGATCAGATCGCCGGCGAAATCACGGCGCACCGAACCCAGAAGCTCTACCACGGCACCGCGAACGCCACTCTGCCCGACCGTCAACCAGTCACGCTGTCTCCCGCAACTGCGGTTGTCGAGATCGGCGATTATCTGGAGACTAAGATTGCCGCATTTAAAGCCCACACCAGTCAGGCACCTCTGTGGCCGCTTTTCGAATCTCATATTCGGCTGCGCGGGCGCCAGGAGATGTTCCATCTCGCCGCCAGATTTCCCCCGGGATTGATTCAGCAGGAGACGGATTTGTTCGGTGGAGTCAGTCAAGACTCTTAGACGGCAGTTGACGAAAATGCAGGAAGCTTGTTTTAAACTCGTTCGCGCCCGGTGTCGAGGACCGAGAGCTATCGCTATTGCGCAGACCGCTCGCGCATCCAGTCTTGCAATGCTGTCAGTACTTCCCGCAATGAGCCATGTGCGCCAAATGGAGCCGGGGCCAAGGTGAGAACCAGCATAATGAGACCGAACCCGGCGAGCCAGCGGCGGACGCCCGTTACTTGAGGCCATTCCGCGACCATGGGATGCCTCATGCCGCTGATCCGCAACAGAATTGCCCAGATCAGCCACCCCATCCAGAAATAGAATGCCATGGGAATGAGCGTAAGGATTGTCAGCCGTGAAACCGTCTTATGGGCGCGTGGAGCGAGCGCGAAGACGATGTGCCCGCCGTCGAGTTGGCCGCCGGGCAAGAGATTGAGCGCGGTTGCGAACATTCCGACCCAAGCGGCAATCGCGGTGGGATGAAGATTAACGGCTTGCAAGGGAATCGTGCCCTGCGGCAGCATCTTCCGAATAAGGCTGAAAATAAGCGGATATCCGAGCTGAATGTCCGGAGCAGGGGCGCTTGGCGACGCGATCTTGGAAAGTGGCAAGGACAGAACGAGAACCACCACGGCTGTCACAAATCCCGCGATAGGGCCTGCAATCCCGATGTCGAACAACGCTGCCCGAGAGCGAATCGGCGATCGAATCCGAATGAATGCCCCGATAGTTCCAAAGAGGGAGGGGAACGGAATGAAAAACGGAAGCGTGGCATCCACTCCGTAGTAGCGGCAGAAAAGATAGTGCCCCATCTCATGGGCCATCAAGATGAGCATGAGTGTCAAAGAAAACGGAATCCCCAATAATATGTGCGAGGAGTGCAGGGCCCAAGTCAGCGGGAAAATACTCGATGTGCTCTCGTTGCTGGTATAAAAGAACGGCAGATTGTGCTGGAAATTAAATTCCATGCGCGCACCCACGACGAGCGTGGTGAAGATTGTCGCCAGGAACAGAATGATGTGCAGCCAGTAACGCTGCTTGGGCGGCTTTACTACAAAGACCTCGACGGGACGATAGTATTCGGTGGTCGAAGAAACTGGAGGAAGAAATTCAGGCATCAGGATTCCGCGTAATCGCGCCTACAGCAATTGAGGGCGGGAACGTCATCTCTATCGTACGCGAAAACCGGGCTCACTCAATGGATTGCAACTCTTTGCCCGGCTTGAAGCGAACCGCTTTGCCCGGCGGAATGGAAACCTCGGCGCCAGTGCGCGGGTTGCGCCCGATGCCGGTTTTGCGCGGCCTGACATTGAACACGCCGAAGCCGCGCAGTTCAATGCGATCACCCTTGGCCAGCGAACGCTTCATGCTGCCGAAAACGGTTTCCACTGCCAGTTCGGCTTTGGTTTTAGTGATTCCGGTCTTGTTGACCACTTCGTTGATGATGTCAAGCTTGATCACAGGCGGCTCCCCCGAGCGATGGAGTCAGTAACAGTAGCACCAAGTCATTGATGCTAAGGGAGATATGCAAGATTGTCAACGGCAGGTTGTCGTAACAGTTAAGAATCAAAAAACCGGCTTGAGGTTTCAGGCGTCAAAAGCAAAACAATGGCAAGCCAAGAAGTCGAGAGCCCATGGCCTACTTCCGCGCGTTCTCGCCTTCCTTATACATGTACTTGATCGAGGGTTTGTAGATCATGAGGTTGGGAGCGCCGCTGCAATTCACTTTGAGGCAACTCTTGTCGTACCACTCGATCACCCCTCGGATTTCCTCGCCATCGCGGAGCACGATGACCATTGGAGTTCTGGCCTGCATCTGCTTCTGATAGTAGAAATTTTCCGCGTTAGTCTGCTCCGCTGGGGCCGCCTTGCGGCCACCGCCGTTGCGATCATTCCGGTCGAGGGAACGGTCGGGTCGATCCCTGCGCTCTGTCGCGGGTGCAGACGAATGGTTGTGGTCGGGACGGCTTAGCGAAGGGCGAATCAGCTTTCGGTTGGCGAAGCTTTCTGGTTCGATTGTCCGTTCATCCGGCATGGAATCAACCGCATCTTTCATAGCCATAGCACCACCTGGACACGCTTTTTTACGCGGGCCACAACCCGAGGCGACTGTGATTGTGGATTCTTGAGGCGTGAACTTTCCATTAACGTAGCACAGGAGCGTTACCGATGACAATCCTCAACTTCCCTTAGCTTTCGACGAAAGCCAAAACGAATTGGAGTAGTAAGTCGTTTCTTGCGATACATTACTTGCCGCCGGGTTTTACGGCCATTGGTTAAGGGCTGCCGGAGCACGGATTGCAGGACCGCTGTCGGACAATGGCCCTAAGGCGGAGCTTCCGGTCTCGATGGCAGTAAGTCTGGTTCAGAAGAATTGACGAAAACGTGACACATTACTGACAACTATTTGTAGAATGGGCAATACCGTTTGCTGCGCTCGCGACGAACATATATTGGGGTAAGTGGAACTGGGGTAGTCGATAGCATACGGAAAAACTGGGCTGTACGCAGTTCTTCCACTATTCCGCAAACTTTTTCACCTAGAGCAGGCACTCCCACCTGTGAAGATTCATTTGGTATTGAACTCCAGCTTTACTCGTGATTAGCTTACGTGGGCGCCATTCTTGGCAGGGTAGGAAAGAAATATGAAGATGTGCTTCAGATCTTGGTTAACACCTGTGGCTGCAGCGTTGGTCAGCGTTTGCATCGCGAGCGCGCCCGCGGCCGGCGCAGGAAAACCCCATTACATAATCACCAATGACGACGTACCCGCGCCTCTTGCGACCAGCGTCACCTTTTACAGCGTGGGCGCGAACGGCCTCCTGACCGTGAAGGGAAAAGTCCTCACGGGTCGAGGAGGGATTGCGGGCGGCTATTTTGCGGCGAACCGAGTAAACGTTCTTGATAATGGAAGTACGCAATGTGTCTACGCTTCCCAGGCCGCTAGCGGCGAGATCGTGGCAATCTTCATCAAAACCTTGAAGATCGCCAGCCATGCCACCGGCTCTAAACGAGACACTGGCAGCTCTAACGGAGTTGGCATGGCGATGAACAGCCAATACCTGTACGCTAGTTTCACCGATTCCAACACCATTGGAACCTTCAAGGTGCAGCCGGGCTGCAAACTCAAGTTTCTGAGCGACATTACGGTGGGCGGCCTGCAAGGCGGCACGATTGATGGCATGGTTCTCCACGGGAACATGATGGTCACGACTTACGGAGACGGCTCCATCGAATCGTTCAACATTTCCGCCGGCGTGCCGGTCTCGAACGGCGACGAGCAGAACTCGACTGGTTCGCGTGGAGGCAATACCTATCCCAACGGTATCGATATTACCCAGGATGGTCACTTTGCCATCTTCGGCGATACCGCGACTTCCACCATCGTCGAAGTCTCGGACATTTCCTCCGGGAAGCTGACTCCGACGGTTGTCTATCACCTGGGGAGCGCGCAGAGTTCGAGCAACATTATGTTGAGCCCGGATGAGACCTTGCTCTATATCAGCAACACGCAAGGCGACAGAATCACCGCCGCTTTTTTTGACACAGGCACGGGTACGCTGACCAAAGGTTGCGTATCCGGAACCCTTAAAGGCTACGTGACGGACTGGTCGTACCTCGGTTCGCTGGCTCTGCAGCAAACCACAGGCACGGGAGGTACAGTCTACGTGGCGGAGTTTGGCGGTCCATCTTCGATCGCGGAGATCAAGGTGACATCGGCTGGTGGAAAGTGCACCTTAAAGGAATCTCCCAAATCGCCTGCGCCCGATCCAAATAGTCCGGGGCTGTTATCCATCGGAGCATTTCCGCCCCGGCCGTTCTAAACACGAGGTAAGGTCTCCTTACGCTCATAGACTTTGATAGATATAAAAGGAGTTGAATATGCGCTCTGTGTCGAGATACCTGCTTGCTATCGTAATCTGTGGATTTCCATTTTTAAGGCTGGCCGCGCAGTGCCCCAACCGCCCCGAAGCTGGCACCGTGGTCAACGATGCCCTCAGTCTCAGCAGTGCAAACGGTGTTCTCAGCGCCGAACTGACGATGAAACACTCGGTCGATGAAGCCGGCTACACTCACTATTGCTACATCTACGATACGGGCAAAGGGGAAGCAGAGTCTCCCACGCTCCGCCTTAATCAGGGCGACAATCTGCTGCTCGATGTCAAAGACCGCATCGATCTCGACGACTCCGCCGGGATGATGGAGATGCCGCCCGGCAAGACCTGCGGCGATGGCGGAATGATGATGTTGTCTTCAACCAACGTCCACTTCCATGGTTTGAATGTTCCGCCGACGTGCCATCAGGATGACGTGCTCACCACTCTGATTCAGCCGGGCAAACCGGCGTTCAAGTTCAATATGCTGATCCCAGCCGACGAACCTCCGGGTCTGTATTGGTACCACCCGCATGTGCATGGCTTCACCGAGTTTCAGGTAAATGGTGGTGCGGCGGGAGCGCTCGTCGTCGGGGGAATGGAAAAGTTTCATCCCGAAGTGTCCGGACTCAAAGAGCGTGTGTTCGTCCTCCGCCAGCAATACTTGGTTCCATGGGTTCCTGGACCTTATCAATTGACAATTAACTACCAGGTTGCCGATTCTCCTTCCTTTCCATCTCCGATTATCAAGATGAAGCCCAATGAGAAGCAATTCTGGCGGGTGGCCAACGCCACCATTCAGGATTTCATGCCGTTGCAGGTATGGTTCAATGGCAAGCCGCAGAAATTGCAGCTGATTGCCCTCGACGGCTATCCTCTTGCGAAGTCAAGAATGGTGGACACTATTCTTGTGCCTCCGGCCGGGCGAGCCGAGTTCATTGTGCAGGCGCCGCCACAGAACAACGAGGCTATCTTCATCGCGCTTGGCTATTCAACCGGCCCGACCGGTAATCCGGATCTCGAACAGCAGTTAGGCAGAATCGACGTCAGCAACGAGGAAGAAGAAACGACCGAAACGGCCAACGAAACGGAGTCGAAGCCTGTCGAACCTGCGGCGGCTCCCCTGACGACAAGCAACATTAAGTTTGCTGGCTTGGAAGAGCAGAAGCCAACCGCGCAGCGGAAACTTTACTTCTCCGAGGAATTTGGCGGCACCAATGGCCCCATTCAGTTCTACATCACCGTCGATGGGCAGAAGCAGAAGGTCTTCGAGCCTAACGAGAAGCCTGTAATCACCACCCACGTGGGAGCGGTGGAAGATTGGTACATCGAAAACCGTGCTCTTGAGACCCATGCCTTCCACATTCACCAGATTCACTTCAAAGTGTTGGAAGTCGACGGAAAACCGGTCGCAGATAAGGACATGCGCGACACCATGGAAATTCCATTCTGGGAAGGGCCAGGGCATCCCTATCACAGCATAAAAGTGCGCATGGACTTCCGTGATCCTACGATTGCAGGAACTTTTGTGTTCCACTGTCATATCCTGCTTCACGAGGATCTTGGCATGATGCACAAGATTCTGGTTCTGCCAAAATAACTTGCGACGCCGATAACGCGGAGGTCTAGGGCACATGCGAAAGAGGGTTCTGTTTGTTTTCGGTACGGCGCTTTTGTTTGTCGCCGGATACTTGGCTGGAAGCAGGAACGCGAAGGTCGCGTATGCCGGAGCGCCAACCCAAGGCACCGTGCCGAAATCCTATGGCCGTCTGGTGACCGCAATCGCGGACCAGATCGGAACCGGCTTGATTTTCGAGGACAGCCAGGGAGTGATTCGTTTCGTCAGCATTAACGGCATGAAAGAGGGAGAGTTGGCCCGTTACGACCAGACTCCGACGCATGGAGGCATCCCCAAGTCGTATGGTCGTCTGGTAACGGCGGTTGTAAACCCAGACGGCACAGGTCTGATTTTCGAAGACAGCGACGGCGTAATTCGGTTCGTCACCATTACCGGCAAAAAAGAAGGCGAACTGACTCGCAACTGAGTCCAACCAGTGTTAGGCCCTGCTGTGCTCAACCCGTATTGCTTGTAGATGTCCGCCGCGGCTTGTGCTCGCAGCTTTGCGTATTGATGCAGGAGTCCGGCATCACCAGCCGCTCGACCGGTTTTCCTCCCACGATGTGAGAGTCGATGATTTCATCGACGTCGGCCAGAGTCACCGCCCCATACCAAATCGCATCCGGATAAACCACCAGGTTTGGACCGTGTTCGCACTGGTCTAAACAGCCCGCTTGGTTCGCTCGGACCCTGCCTTTTAGTCCGCGCTCCGCCAGTTTTTGCTTGAACAACTTCTGCAGCTCCGCCTTAGCAGTCGGATCGCAACAACCGCGGGGATGGTCCGGCGGCCGTTGATTCCCGCAGATGAAAATATGCTTCTCAAACTTAGCCATCAAAACAATGTACAGGATGGGGCCAGCTCGCCGCACGGTGCGAGGGCTTAAGGGTTGGTGCAGACGACGGCTCAGTCTCTCAGTGGTACGATCGGCTGGTTTCCCTGACAGAACGTTGCTACATGCTGAAGGCCGCCGTCTGGCTGCTTAATCAGCATCACGGGGCCGTAGCAGAATACGGCGTGGCCAGTTTCAGCCATGTACCACATTCCGCCGGCGCGAGCATGCTGCGCGACTGGGTGGTCAAGTGGCGGGCGCAGAGGTATTACGAACTTGGAGCCGGGTAGCGACAGAGCCAATAGGAGTGTTGCCAGGGTTTTCATCGACTTCCCCTGGCCCGGAGATTTAGATCGTCTTCAAGATCCTGCGTCCATCCACAAGGTCGGCAATTCCCAAGGGCGGTCGTGGTGGGACCGTCTTCCGGACTTTGCCTGTGCTATGGCTATTCTGCGCGGTGCCTCCGGGTGTGTCCTGGGTTATGGGAGGCTGGGTCGAAGGAGCGTGCGCCTGGGAGCGAGATCCTGCCTTTGCCTGGGCCTGGGCTTGGGCATATTGCTTTTGAATCAGCTTGCCTTTAAGACTGCTAAGTTCGGTGCTGTCACCGAGGAGAGATGTGATCAGGGAGCGCTGGGCGGCAATCGTCCGATCCTGCTCCACGGCAAGCAAAGACATCAGGCCGTAGGAAATCAGGAAAAGAACGATCAGAACCGGGAGCAGCGAATGCTTGCGCTTCGGCTTTGGCGACGCTTGCGGAAATGCAACGATGGTGTCTTGCGTCCAGCTTAACAATTGAGACCCCGATCTACGCCCCAAAGCAGCGGGCATCATGGGAAATGCAGCTTGAACACCATCGCCTGAAGCTTTCCCAAGCTGCTGGAAAGGCGATACTTACACCCAATTCAATAGCCACTAACGGCGGGTGAAGGTGCAACCGGATGCACATTTGGGTAACAGAAGTGGCTTACTCCCGCAGCCAGACGGGCTTTAGGCTCGTTCAGTGATGTCTGACTGAACGCCCCACGTCAGTATCAACTTGCCCTCGACGACGACCCCGGTCATGCTGTTCAGGAACACCTTGGCATTTCCCTGGGCATCCAACTCATACGATTTCCGTTGCAACACCCGGTAGCCGGAGCGAATGAACGCCCTCGTGAGTTCGATGTTGTTGGGATCATCCGGGGTTACCATCTCGGTTAAGCGCTTGCCGATCAGATCCCGAGCGGAACTGAGTCCGTACATCCTGGCTTGTGAATCATTGCAGTCGGCTACATAGGATTCACGGATAATCTTCTGGATCTGTTCTTCTTCCGGCAGATCCACGGGCATGGGATTGTCCATCTCCACGCAAAAGATGCCGTCTCGGCTTTCGTCGACTAACAACTGGTAGCCTTCCTTGCTTTTTCGATATCGCTCCGCGATCTCGCTGTATTCCCGTACTGCTAATCCGTCACTTACGAACTGTTCGCCCCGAAGCACCGTTTGCACAGCGGTCAGCAGTTCGGTGCCAGCTTGAATTTTTATAACGTAGCCCTGCGCTCCCACGCTAAATGCTTCATCCACAACATCGTCAGACGATTCTTGAGTGAGGAAGAGTATCTTGGCGTTGGGGGCAAGCTTGCGGATCTGCCGGGCGGCTTCGATTCCGTTTAGTTTCGGTAGGCCGATATCCAGCACAATTAAGTCCGGTAGCAGTTCTTCAGCCTTCCGAACCGCTTCAAGTCCATCGCAGACGCCGGAGACAACCTGCATGTTCGGTTGCTCCTGTAATGTCGAGGAGACGAAGCGACGCCAGGGTTCTAAATCATCCACAACGAGGACGCGGATTAGCGGCATGCTTTCACCAACCTAATCGCTAACGAATCGCAGTGCTTGCCAAGATAGGACCCTTTACGTATCTGTGGAATGGCCCCGACGTGCTACCAACCGGCACCGTTGGGCAACGAAAGGGACGCACACCTACCAACGCGACGGTCTACTGTGGCCCCTCGCCAAAGGGTACGCAACAGCGAAAACTACTAGGGGCAGGATTAACAAGTCTGGGCCTCGGGTGCCAAGAGGTTAAAATGGGGAAAGAGGCTCTCCCGGTGCCAACCCTGCGCGAAGTCATTGACGGGCATGTGCGCGAAGGCGACCTCTACGAGAAACTCGACCGCAATCGCGTCCGCTGTTTCGCCTGCGGACATTGCTGCCCCATCCCGGAAGGCCAACCCGGCGTTTGCAAAGTGCGCTACAACAGCGGCGGCACTCTATATGTGCCTTGGGGATACGTCGGCGGCGTGCAATGCGATCCCATAGAGAAGAAGCCGTTTTTTCACGCCTATCCGGGCGCGCTGGCTTACAGCTTTGGAATGCTCGGCTGCGATCTGCACTGTGCCTACTGCCAGAACTGGGTCACCTCGCAGGCGTTGCGCGACCCCAATGCGGTTTCGCCGCCGATTGAAGCATCTCCGGAGGCGCTCGTCCAGGACGCGCTCCGCCAAGGCGCCAAAGTGCTGGTCAGCACTTACAACGAGCCTCTGATCACCAGCGAGTGGGCAGTCGCCGTCTTCAAAGAGGCCAAGGCGGCGGGTTTGATCACGGGATTTGTTTCGAACGGCAACGGCACGCCGCAAGTACTCGAATATCTGCGTCCGTGGATCGACCTCTACAAGGTTGATTTGAAGAGCTTCGACGACCGTCACTATCACGAATTGGGGGGACGCATCGGCCCTATTCTCGATACCATTCGCAGCCTTCACAAGATGGGTGTGTGGCTGGAAATCGTTACGCTTCTCATTCCCGGGTTTAATGACTCTGAGCAGGAACTGCGAGGGTTGACAGATTTTCTGGCAAGCGTCTCTCCCGACATTCCCTGGCACGTAACTGCATTTCACAAAGACTACAAGATGGAAGACCCGGACGATACTCGACCGAAAGACTTGCTGCGCGCGGTCGCAATCGGGAAGCGCGCTGGCTTGCGCTATATCTACGCCGGAAACTTGCCCGGCGTGGTGGGAGATTGCGAAAATACAAGATGCCACGACTGCGGCGATACTCTGATAAAGAGGCGCAGCTACTTCGTCGAAGAGTACCGCGTCACTCCGGATGGCCGCTGTCCGTCTTGCCAGAGTTATATTCCTGGCCGCTGGGCACCGCAATTCGACGGGCAAATCACCGATCGTCCTTTCTTGCCGCGCCGGGGCTCGCGCTTGGTTACAATCAGCTAGGCCAATATTCAACTTCATGCGGAAACTGCGAATCGCGCTCGCCTTCGGACTCTTGTTCTTCGCAGCCGCATGCTCGCCTCGCGACTTTCTCACCCGCCGACTGGCCTCTGACTTGATTGCTAGTTCCGAGACATTCAAGGGCACGCAACAATTCGGCCTTCGGACTGGAGTGGTTTCAAACAAAGACTACGTCGCTCCCGAATATCTGGTCTTGCAACGGCGCGGCTGGATCACCGGCTCCGTCTCGCCCTGCCCGCCGGAGGTGGCTCCCGCGCCGTGCTGGCAGGTTGCGCTGACCCCGATCGGGGTTGAAACCTTCCACGATCTGATTCCCGCGGGCGCGGCCGATTCGCAATACTTCAGCATCCCCGTGGCTCGCAGGCAGTTGACCGGAATCACAGGAATAAGCAAGAACGGCAACTCCGCCGATGTTGACTTCCTCTGGAAATGGGTTCCGCTGAACGAAGTGGGAGCTGCGTTATACGCCGGAGGAGTGCAGTACAAATCCACCGTAGGATTTCGCCAATTCGACGATGGCTGGCGAGTCATCGAAGGCAACGCACCCAAGACCGGTCAGGGGCTCGACGATGCGCTCAAGAACTCCGACCCGGCGCCCTGAGTTAACACAGGCACGCATCGCCGATGTGACCGGCGGTTCATCGAGAGATTCAAGTTTACAGGCTCGGGCCGCTCGCGATATACCTCTGATCGGGCCCATGACAAACAGAATTCTGCTACTCGCTTTCATTGTTCTTTTCACTTTCAATTTCGCTCACGCTGCGGATAAACCCAAACTCACACTCGACGAGTTTTTCAACTACGTCGACTTCCTCGCCGTCGCGATCTCTCCCGACGGCAATTCGGTGGTCATTAATACCGAGCGGGCGGATTGGGAACAGAGTACGTTTCGGCGCGACTTGTGGCTTTACCGCGATGACGGTCACGGTGCAGGCGCGCTCACCCAACTCACGCAGCTGGGCGACAACGAGAAGCCCAAGTGGTCTCCCGATGGAAAATGGATTGCGTTTCTCTCGGAACGCAAGACCGCCAATGGCGGTGCGAGCGAAGATGATTCAAAAGGAGAACCGGTCGCGCAGCTTTATCTGATCTCGCTCGGCGGCGGGGAAGCTTTCCCCGTGACTCAGGGCGATGAAGAAGTGCATGCGTTTTCCTGGTCTCCCAACTCTCGCACCCTCTACTTTTCCACCCGCTCACCCTGGACCAAAGCTCAAAAAGAGGCCTACAAGAAAGAATGGAAGGATGTCCTGCAATACCGCGCCGCCGAGCGCGGCGACACGGTTTTCTCTATCGATGTGGCAGAAGCCGTCGCCCAGCGGGCGTCAGCAGGAACGAATCCCGCCGAAGATTCGGACGATGACTCCGATGCAACTCCCGGCTCCCACGCTCTGGCCGGTTCGCCGTGGCGCGTCGCGGATCTCGAAGCTTCGCCGGATGGGCGCAGGCTCGCCTTCGTAACCGAATCCATTTCCGGACGCGAGGAAAAAATCGACGAGTACGAGATTTACACCGTCGACTTGGCTGACACCGCTCCCGATCGCCCGCCCCGTCAGATCACGCACAATCAGGCCGAAGAGCAATATCCGCGCTGGGCCCCAGACAGCAAGCACATCTTCTTCGAGGTCCAGTACGGCTCTGTCGAAGGCAAATACAAAGACACCCAAACTCGACTTTACTGGGTCGATGCAGATACGGAAGAAGTCCAGCGCTGGGCTGCGGACTTCTCCGGCGCCCTGATTCGATACGCGGTAACTCCGGACGGAGGGGTGCTGGTAACCGGCCAGCTAGGCACCGAGGTTCAGACGTATTTCCAGCCGAACGTTTCTGCACCTTTTTCCAAACAGCCCGGCGTGTCGGGCTGGTACGCAGATCCTGCCGTAGCTCAAGGCACACAGCGGCTCGCCTTCGTGCACTCGGCCATCGGCGAACCGACTGAGGTTTACTTGGCCGACCGACATGACGCGTTGCAGTCCGCTCACGCCATCACTTCATTCAACAAGCTTTTCACCGAGCGTGATCTTCCTCAATCCAAGCTCTACCACTGGACCGCGGACGATGGCACGACCATCGAAGGTATGCTCATGTACCCGCCGGGAAAATTCGAGGCGAAACATTTGCCTATGCTGGTCTTCCCGCATGGAGGCCCGGACGACGCCGACGGCAACCACTTCGAAGCCGACTGGTATGTGTGGGACCGTCTCGCGGCAACTCAAGGATGGCTCGTGTTTGAGCCGAACTATCGCGGATCAGAAGGATACGGCGACAAGTTCCTCATGGGGATCGTTCCTGAAATTGTTTCTCGTCCGGGTAAAGACATTCTCGAAGGCGTCAACGCGCTCGTGAAGGACGGCATCGCCGATCCCGATCGTCTCGCCGTGGGCGGCTACAGCTACGGCGGCTACATGACCAACTGGCTGATCACGCAGACCACTCGCTTCAAGGCCGCAGTCACCGGTGCGGGCGCCGTCGAGAACGTTGCCAACTGGGGCAACGATGACACTACCTTTGATGACGCCTATTTTCTCGGAGGCTTTCCCTGGGCTGTGCCGCAGCGCTATCAGGATGAAGCCGCCATCTTCCAAATGAACAAAGTCCGCACGCCGACACACATCGTTGCGGGAGCAGACGATATTCGCGTCGCGGTGGCGGAAGCGTATCTCCTCGATCACGCCTTGCATGTCTTGGGCGTGCCCAGTACGCTGCTGATTTTCCCGGGTGAAGGTCATGAGCTCGACAAGAATCCGTGGCACGGAAAAATCAAAGTGCGAGAAGAGTTGAAGTGGCTTGAAAAGTATGGCGGGATTGCGACCGCCCATTAGGAAGCGCCAACTACACCGCCTGTTATCTTCCCGTCGCCTTCGCCAAGCGGCCAGCCACCTTCACCGGCTGATTCGAAGCCTGATAGTGCGCAATCCCACTGTACAACGCTTCCGCAATCTGCTGCCGGTAAGTCGAACTCTGCAGATTGTTCTCGTCGGTGGGACTGCTGACGAACGAAACTTCCGCCAGAATCGCGGGCATCGAAGTTCCGGTCAGCACCACGTAATGAGCTTCCTTGACCCCGCGATTGGGAAGGCCGGGATTCTTCGCGGCCAGCATCGCATACAACGACCGCTGGACGCTGGCTGCCACCCGCTTCGATTCATGCACCTTGGCGCGAATATCGACATTCGTCCAATCAATCGTCTTCAGCCCCGCGGCCGGAGCTTCATCCGCGTCTTCAGTCCGCGCCTTTACGGAAGAATAAGTGTTAGTGTAATACGTTTCGACACCCCGCGCCGAAGGGTAATCGCTGTAGTTGGCATGGACGGAAACGAAAAGGCTGGCCTGCGCAAGATTCGCAATTTCAGCCCGCTTTTCCAGCGCCAGATAGTTGTCGTCTTTTCTTGTATAGATGACCTCGGCGCCAAGCCGGCTCTCCACCAGTTGACCGAGCCGTTCCACAATATCGAGCGTCAGATCTTTTTCCAAAAGGCCTTTGCGCCCGACCGTGCCCAGATCCCAACCGCCATGGCCTGCATCCAGCACAATCCGAAGCTTCGTCGGATAAAGCGGTGTGGGGATTTCTCCGATGTCTAAAGGCTTTGACGATGCAGCAATCTGCTTTTCAGTTTCACCCACCAAATCGTTTTGTGTACTCGGCTTCAACGGGACGGAATTGATAGGCAGAGGAAGATTAAGCGGCTTCTGATTGGCCGCAGTTTGATTCGCCGAAGGCGCGCTGGTCGAAGCTTGTGCTGCTGGCGCCGTTGACGCGGGATTCAGGGGAGCGAAAAGGTCGACTTTCGCCCGCTCGTGCGGCTTGCTTCCAAGCTTCCGAACTTCCACCACTAGACGGTATGGGTTCGGTTCCAGGCTTACGGAGAAATCCGACGCCCCGTTGGTTTCGAGCACAACGCGAGTTACTCCCGCCACCGGCTGGGCCACGCGGACTCGTTGCAGCAGCGCATCGTTTACCGCAATAATCCGATTGGAGAGCGCCGCCGCCAGCGTTGTGTCATGCAGGTCGAAATAAATTCGCTCGGGCTTCGAAAGCCGGTGAGCTTCATACTGCACCTGATCCTGTATATCAATCACCACCGTGCTCGAATCTGCCGACGACCAGTGGCGGATACCCGTGACCTGCGGCAGAACGCCTGCTTGTTCCGGACTCAGCGGAGGAGCATCCGTCTGATCTTCCGAAACCGTTTCCGCGCTTGGCTCTGGCGAAGTCGTAGCCAGAGGCGCAGTCGATGCGGACGGCACAGTCTGCGGCATCGCGACGGGAGCAGCCGGGCTAGCGCTGATTGCTGCAGGGCGGCCGCGGTGACCAAGTGTCCACCAAACGCCCGCTCCCAAAGCCGCGGCGACCAAAACGACCGCGACTACCACGGCAACGCCGGGCCGAGAGCTGTCGATCCGTTCATCTTGCACCGGGGCAAGCGGAACTTCGCTCGGTTTCGAAATCTCCGATGAAACCGGCTCTATTGAAACTGCCTTTACTGAAACTGCTTCTACTGAAACTGCTTCTGAATTCTTGGCAACAATATCTTCCGAGCTTTTTACCGAACTCAAGGGCTTGGCGTTGTGTCTGGACTCCTCCGTATCAGGTTCTGTTGCAACCTCCGCAATTTCAGGAGCAGCCTCAACCACTGGAACCGGCTCAGGCTCGACAGCATGCACTACGCGCCGTGAAATCTCGCTCAGCCGGTCTTCTTCCTCCGGCTTCATCGCGGAAAGAATCAGCTCCGCCAGCAGTCCCAGGCTGCGAACATCGCTGTCGTTAAATCCATAGGGCTCGTTCGAGAAAGCTTCGATCAAACCGATGATGCTCTGTTTCGCCGAGAGCGGCACCGCCAGCATCGAGCGGACGCCCAAGCGTCGGCACGCCAGCAGATTTACTCGCGAGTCAGTTTCGGTATCGTCGCAGCGCACGATCCGCCCCGACACCAGGCATTCTCCAGAGAATCCTGAGTTCGGATCCAGCCGAATTCCTTTATCCGGTGCAATGCTTCCCGCCGAAGCCCGGCAAACAATGGCATCGCCTTCCGCCAGCGCGATCGCGACGCCGTCAGCGCCAGTGATGGCCAGCGCACGCTCCGCTACCAGTTGCAACACCTCATCCAGAACGAATTGTTCGAGCTGCCAGTCATCCTCCGCAGCCACGCGCACGCCATCGCGCAATTGCTTGGCGCGGCGAGTTCGGATTTGCTGATGCAGTGCGGAAAAGGCGAGCAGTGCCTGCAGGGCTTCATGACCAAGAGTCTCAGTCGGCGAGGGGATTCGAGCCGCGGCCGCGGGAGTTGGCGCCTTTTCTTCTTTAATTAACTCCAGGCCCGCATTGTTGACGACAGTGCTCATGGAAATGGCGGAAAAATTCTCTCACACGCCGGTCAGTCTTCAACCAACGCCGCAGACGACCAATCTTAGGGGAGGAAAAGCTCTTTTAATTCATCTATTGAACTCTCGCGGATCGTCTCGGCGGAGTTCCTTGCCTTCGGCCGTGGCATTACTCGTAAGTTACAAGGGTTTGGCGGCAATCGCAATATTTTCGGCGCACGAAGGTAAGGAGCGTCGGCGTGTTCTTTGGTGAGCCTCGCAAACCTTGCCGATTCATAGCGTTCCGAAAACCGTTGCACACCCCTCGAATTCAGCATATCCTTAGCTGTTGGAAGGACTTACAGGTTGTGGCAGGTGACTGAAAAGAAAAAGAAGTCGGGTTGGCTGTGGCCTTTGGGTGTGGTCGCGACTGGGCTGGGAGCTGTGGGAGTCGTAGTATTTCGCGGTTGCTGGCACGGCAAAATGAGTTGGCCGGTTCGCTACCAGAATCGCTCATATCAGGTTTGCCTGGGTTGCGGTATCAAGCGTTTGTTCGATGAGCAAGCCTTCGGTGCCTACGGACCCTATAGCTACGATCTCAACAGTTTGATTGCCCGAGATCGCGCTCGAACCGGTGAAGTTCAGCCTGAGGTTGAACCCACGAAACACCGTACTGCTTCCTGAATCCCACCCGTTCGAACTCTGGAACCACCACGGTTACTGAGGCGCCGCTGCGGTCGGGGCTAAGATTTGGTTATGGAGTCTCACTCGAATCTCGTCGAATCGCAGGCATCTCAGTCTGCGGGCAGCGCTCGCACTTCGCGGCGTCCTTATCGGCAGAAGATTCGCTCTCTGGCGCATGTCAACCTCGATGCGACCAACGGCGCCATTCTTCGCGATCTAAGCGAATTCGGGATCGCCATGCAAACTGTCACGCCCCTGACTCTCGACCAGCAAGTTCAGCTTCGTTTTGACTTGCCGTCGCCACGAGTGCGCATCGAAGCCGCAGGCCGCATTGCCTGGACCGATTCCTGGGGACAAGCCGGAGTCCAATTCGTCGATCTGCCCGAACGTTCCCAGCGTCTGTTGAAAGAGTGGGTCTTCATCCAGATTCTTTCCGCCGCCTATCTGTTTGCGCCTTGCGAAACCGCAGCGGTTCAAGGCAGTCGCGCCGAAGGTGCCGCCGAACTGCTTTTCTCGGCAGCTCCCCTGCCAGCTATTCCGCTGGAGCCGCAGACCGCCAGACCGACTGTTGTGCAGCGTCCGGAGGTTCAGCCGCGACGCCTGCACCTTCTCTGGTGCCCGGTGCCAATTTCGCTGAACACGCTTTCGAGGCTTGTCGACGGTCTTATTCTGGCCTGCGCGGTCCTGCTCTTTGCGGTGATGTCGATGGCCATCACCGATGTTCTGCCGACCTGGTGGGTCACGCTGCCGCTAGCCATCGCGGTGACGGCAGTCTTTGTCGCCGTCTACCGGTTCCTGTTCGTGTACTGGTTCAGAAGCACACCCGGAGAGCATTTGGCTAGGATGGCCTACTTTGATTATGGGAACGGGATGTACGGCGAAGAAGACCAAGCAAGATTCCGCTAATGTAGGCGCGGGGGTCCACGCCCGTGCATGGCCGCTCGCAAAACCCCAGCTGAAGCCTGATTTACTGCGCCAGATACTGCTGCGCCAACCAAAGCTGCAGGTCGCGCTTTACCGCTGGGCTCATGTCGAGGAAGCGAATTCCAGCGTTGCCCATCTTATCCGTCCAGGCAACTTCTCCTTGAGCCTTCAGTTGGACCTTGCTTTCCGGTAGTTGAAAGCTGACTCGTACCGGACTAGGGAACGCGACCGGTCGAGCCGCTCGAATCCCGATGCCTCCCTGGCTGAGGTTCATCAGATGAGCTTCGACCTTCTTTTTTGAACCGCACGCAAGCGACACCTGCAGGTCAAGCGCGTGCCGGTTATAGCGAAGCCGCCCGTCGAGAATCATGTTGCGCGCCGCTGAGAGCGTGCGCACTGCCTGCTCCACCGAGATCGGCTTCTTGAAAACGAACGTGGCCGGCGAGTCTTTCATCTCAGCGTGTCCGTTCGAGCCGCTGACAATCACCAGCGGCACCGCATTCAACCCAGTCCCCAGGCTGCGCAGGAAACTGGTTGTCCCATCCAGATCGCAATCCACAATTAATGCGTCAATTTTCGATTTAGCGAGCTTCGCTCGCGCCCGCTTCGGTTCCGGTTCCACATCCACGCCGATGTGCAAGCCGCCAAGAATGCATTCCAACACACTAACTTCAGCCCAATCGCGAGAAACAACCATAGACGAGAGTGTCATATCGCAACTGTAGTCTGGCGCGTAACTGAGCTATAGATAACGAAGGTAATGAAGCCTGCTCGCTCACGCCCTCGCCGACTTCTCCTGGCTCCGATACCAATCGACAGTACGACGCAATCCATCTTCAAAATTCACCTGCGGCTTGTATCCTAGATGTTTTTCCGCTCGCGAAAGATCAGCCAACGAGTGCTTCACATCCCCGGCGCGATCCGGTCCATGTTTTACATCGCCCGGATAGCCGGTAAGTTTCTTAAGCACGCGAAACATCTCGTTCAGATCGATACGCGTCCCGGTCGCCACATTGAAAACCCGTCCTGCCACCTCGCCCGCCGGCGCTTTGCAAGCCAGCAGATTCGCATGCACAACGTTGTCCACGTAAGTGAAATCGCGGCTCTGCCCACCGTCACCATGAATCGTCGGCTGCTCTCCCTTGATCATCTGCGTAATAAATTTCGCCAGCACCCCAGAGTACTGAGACGTCGGATCCTGCCGCGGCCCAAAGATGTTGAAATACCGCAACGCCACCGTCTCCAATCCGTAACATCGGAAAAACGACGCCATGTAATACTCGCTCGCCAGTTTCGCCACCGCATACGGCGATATCGGATTCGGCGCCATCTCCTCATGTTTCGGCAACGTCGGCGTGTCTCCGTAAGCCGAAGACGAAGCCGCATACACCACGCGCTTCACCTTCGCATCGCGAGCCGCCACCAACAAGTTGACGGTGCCATCGATATTCGCTCGATTGCTCTCCAAAGGATCCAGCACCGACCTGGGAACCGACGGAATCGCAGCCTCATGCAAAACGTAATCCACACCCTGGCAAGCCGATTGCATCGCCCCAAGATCAAGCAAATCGGCCTCTCGCACATCAATCCGATCAAGCAACTCAGCGATGTTGCTCCGTTTCCCGGTAGAAAAATTGTCGACTCCGCGCACATCGTCGCCCTGCGCCAAAATCGCCCGCGCCAGCGACGACCCAATAAAACCTGCAATCCCACTTACCAGATAAATAGCCATAGATGACTAGATCATAAAGGACGCGGCCAGAACCTCTGTGGAACTTCGTGGTGAGTGGTTCTATCCCGCCTTCTCAACCGCGCTCCGAATCTCCCGCCACAACTCCTCCCGCCCGTCGGCGCTCTTCGCCGAAAACGGCACAATCCGTGCCTGAGGGAATTCCCGGCTCAGAGTTTGCAGAGCGTTGCGCAGCTGATTCCCCGACAGCCTGTCGCTCTTCGTGCCAACAATCAGAAACGGCCGTCCACTCAGCGCAAGAAACTCCAGCAACTGCCGATCGCTTTCCTGCGGAGGCACATTCACATCCACCAGCACCAAACACAACGCCAGCGAAGCCCGATGTTCCAGATAAGGTTCGATGAAAGCCGGCCACTGGCTGGAAATCTCCCGCGAAATCTTGGCATATCCGTAACCCGGCAAATCAGTGAAAATCAGCTCCGGATGCGGCTTTCCCGCCCATCTCAACTCAAAAAAATTAATGCTTCGCGTCCGCCCCGGCGTCGAACTGGTCTTCGCCAGCTTCGCTCCGAGCAGCGAATTAATCACACTCGATTTACCCACATTTGATCGACCCAGAAACGCAACTTCAGGAATGGTGGGAGCAGGGAAGTGTTCGGCATCCATCGCCGACATCATGAATCGAGCCAACACACGCATACCCCAGTGTGCAGTCTAGGAGAGCAAAGTTGCAAGCGCGGCGACCTACCCCAACCCCAGCGGCCGTTTGTTATTCTCGATGTCTTCTTCCCGGATGGGCTTCAACCGATACCACAGAAAAAGAATTCCCGCTACCACCAACCCAATTCCAAGGCTGATCAGAAAAAACCAGCGGTACGCCGGAAGCGCAATCAGAAGAATTCCCACCACCCCGGCGGCGACAATCAGGCCAGTCGCGCTACCAATAGAAGCCTTGGGCCGAACTCGAAAATCCGGTTCCATTTCCTAATCGCCCTACCCCGCCACCTTCCGAAACTGTTTGCTCAAAGCCAGCGCCTGCTGCTGATACGACGATCCGATTTTGACGCCGTAAATCTTTTCCGGCCTGGACAGCAGAGGCATATAGTTCAGACGCCCAACGAACTGGCCGTGCTCGATCAGGAACGGAACCTCGTGCGCTCGTACTTCGAGCACCGCGCGTGTCCCCTTTATGTCGCTCGTACCGTACCCAAAACCGGGGTCAAAAAAGCCTGCATAGTGAATCCGGAACTCACCATCGGAGGGATCAAACGGAACCATTTCCGCAGCGAAGTCAGGCGGAACGCGTACCTTTTCCCTGGATGCCAAAATGTAAAAATCTCCGGCGTGCAGGATGAGGCTCTTACTGTCGCTTTGATGAAGAGGTTCCCAAAATTCGTCCGGCGCGTAGTGATCGATCCGGTCCAGTTCAACCATAGGAGCATTCCGTCTTGCCTTATAAGCAATCACCTCACCTTTTTCGCTGGCCTCAAGGTTGACCGTGATTCTCAAGCCTCTGTCCAATCGCGCCTTTGTCGGAACGTCCTCATCCATGTAGACCAGCGTCTGTTCTCGATCCAGTTTCTTGATGTCCTTATCCTGAGAGTCAGCAATTCCTTGTACAAATCGAAGTTGACTCAGCTTCATGCCCGCTCGAATACCGACGGTGAATGTGCGGGGAACAATTTCTGCGTATAGTTTCCCCGCGTAGCCCGGCGGAACGCGATCAAATTCGACGCCATAGTCCGTAATCAAGCGAGTGAATATGTCCAGCCGGCCGGTGGTGCTCTTGGGATTCGCCTTCCCCGAAATGCCGCTAGGCAAATGCAGTTCCTCGAGCAAAGGCACAATATATACGCAGTCTTTCTCGAAGACGGCGGCGCTGGTCAAATCGACCCTGGTCATCCTCAGTTCTTTGATTTTGGATTCGACGGTGCCACTCGGCCCAGGAAGAAAACTCGCGCGGACCCGATGTGCTATGTCTCCCAATCGTAAATCGAGGCTTGCCGGTTGAATTTGTTCTTCGGCGATTGGGCGATTGCCGGTGATTTGGTTTCTAGCGATCAGTTCCTTAATCGTTTGCGAAGGAAGGATGCCTGTAGTTCGAGCCTCGCTCGGTTCACTCTGCAACTCCCCAAACAACCCAACTTCTCCGTTCCTCACCTCGGAACTGGACATAGTTCAATACTCCAAATGTTGTTGATCTCTGAAAATGCGGCGCAGCCGCACCGTTCATTCTATTCCGGTTTAGTGCTCAGCGCATTCTCCCAAACGCCCACCCAGCCCGCATCGATCTTGCACCGGCTCACGCCCTCCCCGCAAACTACCGGTTCTCCGTGGATACTTTCACCTTTTCACCCTCCTTGATAAACAGAGGAACGCGGATCTCCAGCCCGGTCTCGAGCCGGGCCGTCTTGCCTCCGCCGCCCGAAGCGTCGCCCCGAACCGCCGGTTCCGTGGAGGCAACGTTCAGCTCAACGAATATCGGCAACTCCAAACCAATCGGATTTCCGTTGTACTTGCGCAGCTCAATCAATGCGCCTTCGATCAGGAAGTCCAACGCGTCCCCGACCATCGGACCGCTCAGGGTGACGGTCTCGTAGCTTTCCTGGTCCAGAAAATGAGAACCATCGCCATCGCTATAGAGATAAGAAGCCTCCACCGACAGCAGGTCCGGTTCCTTGAATTTGTCGCTCGCCTTGAACGTCTTCTCAAAGACTGCGTTGGTCAGCAGGTTCCGCATCTTCAGGCGCACCAAGGTTTGGCCGCCACGCGCGGTAGGCGTGTTTACGTCCGCTTCCAGGCAGCAGAAAGGAGTGTTTTCAAACTCAAACAACGTCTTACGTGTGACATTGATCGCATCAATTAGCGCGGCCATGAAGTCCTCTAAACAAGTCGGGAGCGAAAGCCTACAACCTTGCCTCCGATGTCCTTCCTCTATAGGGTGAAGCACTCCTCGGATGAGAGGGCTTGAGCGGTGGTCAAGGGATTGTGAGTGTAATCGGATTTCTCGACAACTAGAGAAATTGATCTCCGGCCGCTCAGTACTCAACCCGCCTGACTAAATGTCGGGCCGCCTGAAGAAAGAAAGTCGCCCAGCTAGCGGCGATTCTGTATTTTGCGTTTACTACAAATTCGCTAGCGCCCGTCGGTTCCGTTCATCACGGCCGCAGTGACTGGCAATGTCATTGCTTGATGACTGGTCGCACCGATGGCTTCTTCTTCGGTTGCGCCAAACAGTTCAGGATGAAGATAATGTCCCCGCTCCTGTGCGGGTTTTTCCTCCTCAACCTGAATTCGGTGGGCGTTTGCGAAGGCATCTTGCCTCACACCGGTCACCTGCCATGAGACCTTAACCGAGGGTTTGTCCGTCTTGATTGTGAACCGGCCCTTATCGATCTCCTGGGCCACAATCGCCTGAGCGAACTGCCCTAAGACGGTTAGTTGGTAACGAAAGTCCCGATTCAGAGCTTCAAAATAGTCGGGAAGTACAACGACTGCGATTCCGCGTTGATCCGTCGTGATGTTGCCGTTGTACAGGTTCACCATGTCCGGCGATTCGACGAATGAGTGAGAAAGGTATTTATTCGCCGGGTCGAGGGGATGGTCGATCTTGAAAGAGCCTCCGCTCTTACTCACATTGCCTTTGAAAAACGCGTTGCCACTGGCATCGACGTTGAAGACCTGGGTGTAATTACTGCCGCCGTTACCGATCAAAATCAAGCTCGTTCCTCCGGCCACATTGTCGAACACGCCTCCGGCCCCGCCCGGACTCGCGGTATACCCGACCACTCCTATAGCACCGCCGCTAGTGGCAGTATTGGCTCCAACTACGCCGGCTCCCCCACTGGTTGCGGTCGACGCATATATACCATTCGCGGTACCTTCGGTAGCGGTGGCGCTTGCCTGCATTCCGTTACCGTTCGGACTGGCGCTTGTGCCGACAACTCCAGCAGCGGCACCCGAAGTGGCGCTGGCTACGCCCAACACGCCGACTCCGCCCGTGCTGGCAGTGGAACCTTGCACGCCAAAAACCGTCCCGCTGCCGCCACTTGCGAATCCCAACACTCCGTTTGTTCCATTGGTATTGCTCGCCGCAATGCCGACGACTCCGTTTACGACCCCTGTCTTCGCGGTTGATTGCCCTAACACGCCGGACGCTCCCGAGACTTTGCTGCTGGAGACGCCGGAGACCGCGGTTCCCGTACCAGACACCTTGATCCCGCCGGTACCCTGCGCGATCTTTGAATCCCCCAACGTCGTGCTGTCCGTCCACACCGGGACTTTGCCCTTTGTGCCGCTACCTTTTACTTGCGCTTGAGCCTGAAAAAAGCCCAGGGCCAAAATCAGCAAGGCTGCCATGAAACGAAGTTGTACTTTCATGTTGCGCTCCTTTCTTCCACTCTGCTTCTGAAGAAGACCCGATGTGCCCGAGTGGGACGGCACACCACGCATCTGCAGGGACACGACTCGTAACATACTGAACCGGGCTGGGGAAGGAGGATTATTGGGCCCCGGGAACTGGCGCGATATTCTGAGTGGTTCCGCGTTGCTTGTCAAGAAGAAAGTTGTTGGTTTGTCCGAAGAGTCGGTCACCGGACACTGCAGTCAGCCGGTTGTGAACGTTTGATCGAGCTCAGACTGCTCAAAACAACCCGTTATACTCAGAGCCCGTCGATAAGTGAAATCGGGATTTTTCGCCGACGATCGATTCGGTAGCGGCGAAATCACTCAAGTTGTCCAGACGCTCTAAACTTTCGGAAGCAGTAGACGAAGGCGATGATGGCGAAGATCAGGCCGATTGGAATTCCGAGGCTCATGCCGGACCAAGCTGCGCCTTCATCTGTTGTCAGCCCGATTCTAAAGAGCAGGCCGCCAAGAAACGCCCCAGTGACGATGCCCAGCAAGGCAGCGAATACGGCAGCGATGCCCGACATAATCAGTGCCACGACAACTCCAAGCACTTCGTCGCTAGACATTGGTTGCGCCGTCCGCGCAGAACGATCATTTGATACCGCGATTGGCCAAACAATCCTGGTTGAGCGTGAGCATTCTACTCCCCCAAAGTGACCAAGTGGAAGGTAAGTGGTGAAAACAGGCCGCGACACTCAAAACCCGATTGGCAGATAGTTCAGGTGTCAAGAAGAGGGAAATTCTTGGAACGCTCGAGGTTTAACCTGTAATCTCCGGGCCGTTCTACTGATGCGCCGTAGACCCTTCCACCGGAGGCGCCAAAGGCGTGATCGTCTGCGTCCCCTCGACTTGAGGCACGATCTCCGGCAGCGCACTCTCTAACGCCACAGCCAGCACCTGATCCATGGTGTCGACGAAGTGCATCTTCATCGCGCTACGCAGATTTTCCGGCACTTCCGCCAGATCCTTCTCGTTGTCCTGCGGCAGTATAACTTCGAACAATCCAGCCCGATGCGCCGCCAGCAGCTTTTCTTTCAATCCGCCAATCGGCAACACCTTGCCGCGAAGCGTAATCTCACCCGTCATCGCCAGATCGCGCCGCACTGGAATCTTGCTCAACGCGCTCGAAATCGCCGTCGCAATCGTGATCCCGGCGGATGGCCCATCCTTAGGAATCGCCCCCTCCGGCACATGCACGTGAATGTCGATATTCCGGTAAAAGTCCCGCGGCAATCCCAACCGCTGCGCCCGTGAGCGCACATAAGACATCGCCGCCTGCGCCGACTCCTGCATCACATCGCCGAGTTTGCCGGTCAAAGTAAGTTTGCCCTTGCCGTCGACGACAGTCGCTTCCGTGCTGAGAATCGACCCGCCGACTTCCGTCCAGGCCAGGCCGGTAACCAATCCCACTTCGCTGCGCTCGTGCGCCAGCGTATCGCGGAACTTCACCACGCCCAGATAATCATTCACGTTGTCGTGCGCGATCGCGATGTTGTAGTCCACGCCTTCCTTGACCACTTTGCGCGCAATCTTGCGGCAGACGTTGCCGATTTCACGCTCCAGATTCCGCACCCCCGCCTCTCGCGTATACGAGCGGATCAGGTCTGCGATCGCTTCGTCCGAAAACTTGATGTTCTTATCGGTCAGGCCGGCCTGCACCATCTGCTTCTTCACCAGAAACTGTTTCGCAATCTCTACTTTTTCCTGTTCCGTGTAGCCGTGCAGGCGGATGACTTCCATCCGATCCTGCAGCGCCGGAGGAATGGTGTGAATCACATTGGCCGTCGCGATGAAAAATACTTGCGACAGGTCGTACTCGACGTCGAGGTAATGATCGACGAACATGAAGTTCTGCTCGGGATCGAGCACTTCCAGCAGCGCCGCCGACGGATCGCCGCGGAAATCCATCGACATTTTGTCGACTTCATCCAGCATGAAAACCGGATTCTTGGTCCCGGCCTTCTTCATCATCTGGATAATCTGTCCTGGCAGTGCGCCGATGTAAGTCCGGCGATGGCCGCGAATCTCCGCCTCGTCGCGAACTCCGCCCAGCGACATGCGCACAAACTTCCGCCCGGTAGCCTTCGCAATGGACATGCCCAGAGAAGTCTTACCCACTCCCGGAGGTCCGACGAAACAAAGAATCGAGCCTTTGGGATTCTTTACCAATTGCCGGACGGCGAGAAACTCTAGAATGCGCTCCTTGATCTTCTCCAGGCCATAATGATCTTCGTTGAGAACCTTTTCCGCCCGCGAAATATTGCGGATTTCCTTCGACCGCTTCTTCCACGGCACGGCGAGCAGCCAATCCAGATAATTGCGCGAGACAGTAGACTCCGCCGACATCGGCGGCATCGCTTCCAGCTTCTTCAGTTCCTGAATCGCCTTATCGCGCACGTCCTTCGACATTCCCGCGGCGTCAATCTTCTTCTTCAGTTCGTCGAACTCGCTCTTTTCGCCGCGGCCCAGTTCTTTCTGGATGGCTTTGATCTTCTCGTTGAGGTAATACTCTTTTTGCGCCCGCTCCATCTGCCGCTTCACCCGTGACTGGATAGTGCGATCCATGTTCAGCTTTTCAATCTCGATGTCGAGCACATCTCCAATCCGGCTCAACCGCTCGGCAGGATCGAATATCTCGAGCAACTCCTGCTTTTCTTCAATCGAAAGCTGCAAGTTGGCTGCGATCGTATCCGTAAGCTTCGCCGGATCTTCCATGCGCACAGCCGCAATCATCGTCTCGTAGTTCAGAGACTGGCAAAGCTTCACATACTGCTCAAACAATCCGGTAACCCGCTGCATCCCCGCTTCGATCTGCGGATTGGTCTCAGTGGCATAACGCGCCAGCCGAACCGAAGCCTGCATGAAGCCTTCAGTCTCGGTGACCTGCAAAATCTTGCCGCGCTCAATGCCCTCGACCAGAACCTTAATATTGCCGTCGGGCAGCTTGAGACTCTGCACAATATTGACGACCGTCCCCACCTGATAAATCTCGTTGGGCTTGGGTTCGTCGATGCTCGCATCATGCTGCGTCGCCAGAAAAATCTTCTTGTCCGCCGCGAGAGCTTCTTCCAGTGCGTGCACACTCGACTCCCGCCCCACCACGAACGGCGTCATCATGTAAGGAAAGATGACCACATCCCGGATGGGCATCATGGGCAACTTCTTAGTTTCGAATTTTTCTTTGGATGTGGTCACTGATTCTCCCAAAAAATTAGCTTTTAGCTTTCACGTCAGCTCTCCGCTCTTCTTCGGTTCTTGCTGACAGCTGAAAGCTGATGGCTGATAGCTATCCGGCCTTCTCCATCACAAACGACGCCGTGTGCTTCTCCACCATCTGCTGCGTCACTTCGAATTCCTTCACCTTCTTCTGACTCGGCAAATGGTACATCAAATCCAGCATCAGTTCTTCCAGAATCATGCGCAATCCGCGCGCCCCGACCTTGCGAGCCATAGCCTGCCGCGACACCGCCCGCAAAGCGTCCTCGCTGAACTTCAACCGAACATTCTCAAACTCGAACAACCTCTGATACTGCTTGACGATAGCGTTTTTCGGCCGCGTGAGGATCTCAATCAAAGCGAATTCGTCGAGGTCTTCCAAAACCCCAACCACCGGCAAACGTCCGACAAACTCCGGAATCAGCCCAAACTTGATCAAATCCTCAGGCTGCACATCGCTGAGCAACTCAAAATTCCGCTTGCGAGCGACCGTCGGCTCCTCGGGTTCATTCTCTTCACCCACCTTGAAGCCCAGCGACTTCTTACCAGCCCGCCGTCCGATGATCTTTTCCAAACCAACGAAAGCCCCGCCGCAAATAAACAGAATGTTGGTCGTGTCGACGGGAGTGAATTCCTGATGCGGATGCTTGCGTCCCCCTTGCGGTGGAACATTGGCAATCGTCCCTTCGAGAATCTTCAAGAGCGCCTGCTGCACACCCTCGCCTGAAACATCACGGGTAATCGAAGGGTTCTCGTCTTTCCGTCCGATCTTGTCCACTTCATCGATATAAATGATGCCCGTCTGCGCCCGCCCCACATCTCCATCCGCCGCTTGCAGCAGCTTGAGGATGATGTTCTCCACATCCTCGCCAACGTATCCTGCCTCGGTCAAAGTTGTCGCATCGACAATAGCGAAAGGCACATCCAGCATTCGCGCCAGAGTCTGCGCCAGCAAAGTCTTGCCCGTCCCCGTCGGCCCTATTAGCATGATGTTCGACTTGGTCAGTTCGATCCCGTCGCTCGTCCGCTGACGGTTCATGTAGATGCGCTTGTAGTGGTTGTAGACCGCGACCGCGAGCTTTTTCTTAGTCTGTTCCTGCCCAATCACATACTCATCCAGGAAGGTTTTGACCTCTTGCGGCTTGGGAAGTGTGTTCGGAGTTGCAGCCGCCGGGGTTGCGGCGCGGTCATCTTCCAGAATGGAATTACAAACCGCCACACACTCATCGCAGATGTAAGCCCGGGGGTAGTCGCTCGGCGACGAAATCAGCTTGGCTACCGCGTCCTGCGACTTATGGCAGAACGAACAACGTAGGATTTCCTCAGTGCCTGTCCTGTTTTTCACTCGGCTCAACTCCTTAGTAGTACTTTACCTCCCGGCTCCTTCGCGTTCTTTGCCCGCGGGCAAGTGGGGAGAGACCGTTCTGCGCCGAGACCTCCTGCATGCAATCGGCGATTGCCGATCATACCCTTATCTGGTCTTGTAGATGATATCGTCTATGATTCCGTATTCCTTAGCCTGCTGCGCGTTCATAATGAAGTCGCGCTCCACATCCTTCTCCACTTTTTCCAGCTTCTGCCCCGTATGCTTGGCTAGTAACTGGTTTGTAATCTCCCGCATACGCAGAATTTCCCGGGCGTGAATGTCAATATCGGTGGCCTGACCCGAAAGGCCCCCCATCGAAGGCTGATGAATCAATATGCGCGAATTCGGCAAAGCCAGCCGCTTCTTGTTCTCTCCCGCCGCCAAAAGAAGCGCAGCCATCGAAGCCGCCTGCCCAATGCAGATCGTGGTCACATCGTTCTTCACGTATTGCATGGTGTCGTAAATCGCCATGCCCGCGGTAATCGAACCGCCCGGAGAATTGACGTATAACTGAATATCTTTCTCTGGATCTTCCTGCGCCAAAAACAGCATCTGCGCGATCACCAGATTGGCAATGTTGTCGTCAATCGGCGTCCCAATGAAAATAATATTGTCCCGCAAAAGGCGCGAGTAAATGTCATAAGCCCTCTCCCCGCGTCCGGTCTGTTCAATCACCATGGGTACGAGCAAACTGTTCACCTTGCCTTTCACACTTTTGCCCTTACTTCCTGGGCTTCTGTGGGAGTTCGTTATGCGGACTGACGATACAGAAAGTCGAGGGTCTTTTCGTTGCGGATTCTATTCCGGATTCCATCCAGCGCTCCATCGCGTGTCAAACGGGAGCGGATGGCTTCCGGAGTTTGTTTCGATTGCTCAGCCAGAGCTTC
>Ga0206933_1002_pt2 | contig 74960 bp, 47 predicted proteins | sample Alteio_BWOrgHeat_15_FD_152937 | JGI IMG/M metagenome (GOLD analysis project Ga0206933, IMG submission 152937) | Enriched cells from forest soil in Barre Woods Harvard Forest LTER site, Petersham, Massachusetts, United States -... | ecosystem: Environmental > Terrestrial > Soil > Temperate forest >... | reverse complement strand
GCATTCGTCGCGCCGGAGAAAGGGACATGGGGCGACTCACCGCGGGACGTGGCGCGCGGGCCGGGTGTTTGGCAGATGGACATGGGGGTGGCGAGACAGTTCTCGCTAACCGAGCGAATGTCGCTCCAGTTTCGTACCGAGGTGTTCAACATCTTCAACCATCCTCAGTATGGGTTGCCGAATGCAACGATCCTGGTGAGCAGCTTCGGCAGCATCACGAATACCGTAAACACCACTACCCCGGTTAGTCCGGTGGGAGAGGGCACGCCACGTGAGTTCCAGTTCGCGCTCCGTCTGCAGTTCTAAGAAGAGAGACGCCGCCCGGTTCGAGGGTTTGGAGAGAGGCCTCTGAGGATGAAAAGTCGAATGCTTCTCGCATTGCTGTTGGCCGTGATCATGACCCCTGCCCGAATCTGCTCACAGCCTAAACCGGATTTCTCCGGAACCTGGAAACAGAGCAAGGAAAGATCTACAGTGAGGCGGACCGGAAACGTCACTCTGCAGATCGAGCATCGCGATCCGGAGTTGACCGTGGAGACTACCATGGTCCGCGATTTCGCCGGGCCCGGGCATGCCAACCAGCACTACACGACGGACGGAAAGGTTTCCGTATCCACCGGGGCCGATGGTGATGAGTTTCATACATCGATTGTCTGGAGTGGCCAGAGTCTGGTCTTCACCATCGAGGAGCATGAGGATGGGCGCATCCTGCTTTCCAGAGAGACATGGACGCTGATTGAAAATGGCGCCGCGCTCCAGAGAGTCCGCGAGGGCGCTAAAGGTTCTCCTGACAGTACAACGAAACAGACGCTCATCTATCTACGAGGAGCGCCGCAAACGTGAGAGAGCGTGAACTGCTCATTGAGTTCGATTGAGATTCTCGTTTGAGGGTGGTTGATCATGAGAATTCTGGTCATCGAAGATGAAGCCAAGACTGCCAACTTCCTGAAGAAGGGGCTTGGCGAGGCAGGTTTCGTTGTCAACGTCGCCGCTGATGGATGGGATGGTTTGCACCTTGCCCAGGAATTGGAGTTCGACCTCATCATTCTCGACGTTATGCTTCCGGGACTTGATGGCTGGCAGGTCCTTACACGGCTGCGTCAGGAAGGCGGGCGCGCGCTGGTGCTGTTTCTGACGGCTCGCGATGCTGTGCACGAGCGCGTCCGAGGTTTCGAACTGGGCGCGGACGACTACCTTATAAAGCCATTCGCCTTCTCTGAATTGCTGGCTCGCGTGCGATCGCTGCTGCGCCGAGGTCCTCCGCGCACGCAAGAGACGATCCACCTGGCTGACCTCGAAGTCGATGTATTACGGCAGCGCGCCACGCGCGCCGGTCAGCGATTGGATCTGACTTCCAAAGAGTTCCTTCTCTTGTCCTTGCTGGCACGCCGTCAAGGTGAGGTACTATCGCGAACGCTGATCGCCGAAGCGGTGTGGGACATAAATTTCGACAGCGATAGTAATGTCGTGGACGTGAATGTGCGAAGGTTGCGCAGCAAGGTGGACGATCCTTTCCATCTCAAATTGATCCACACGGTTCGGGGCGCCGGCTATGTCCTGGAATCTGAGTAGCAGCCTCGCGCCGGTGCCGCGGTTGTGGCGAACGCTGGCCTTCAGATTAACGGCCGGCTACGCACTTGCAGGGTTGTTTCTCGTGACCTTCGCCATCGTCAGTCTCTACCTCGTGCTGGTGAGCGAGCTCGAGAAGAGCACCGATTTATTCCTCGCGGACAAGGTCCACGTGCTGCAAACCATGTTGCGGGAGAGGCCCGACGATGGAGACGCATTGCGTGAGGAAGTTGAGCTGGAATCAGCCGCTCGCCAATACGAACGGTTTTATATTCGCCTGCTCGACGATCGAAATAGACCACTGTTGGTGACGCCAGGCATGTCGGATCAATTGGACCTGGCGCAATTAACCGTTGACACCCGAAGCCGGCCCGATCGCACCCTTCGAATGAAGGGCAGGGACGGCCGAGCCTTCCGCGTGACCAGCACGTCGGCCCAGGTCGGTTCCCCACCAGCGCAAACAGACACTCTGCAGATTGCGGTGGATGTTTCGCAAAAGGAGGCGCTGCTGGCGCGCTTCCGGTTCTGGTTTTGGGCAATTCTACTGGGGACATGTGTCCTCTTTCCATTGGTTGGGTACCAGATTGCGCGGCACGGCATTCGTCCGGTAGAGGAGATGGCAACGACTGCGCGCCACATCAGTTCGACGAACCTGCGGGAACGCATTCTTCCCGACGGATATCCCTTCGAACTGGCGTCGCTGGCCGCCACGTTCAACCAAATGCTGGACCGGTTGGAAGAATCCTTCGAGCGCATTTCGAGATTCTCGGCGGACATTGCGCACGACCTGCGTACGCCTGTGAATAACATTCGCGGCGAAGCGGAGGTTGCCCTAGCCCGGGCGCGCAGCGCCGGCGAATATCGCGACGTGATCGAATCCTGCCTCGAAGAAGCGGTGCGGCTGTCGGATCTGATCGGCGATCTTTTGTTTCTGGCACGTGCGGAGAGCCCATTGTCACATTTGCGCCGCGAGCGGGTGGATGTAGGCCAATTGCTTGGCGGAGTTAAAGAATATTACGAAGCCTCGGCTGCGGACGGCGAAGTCTCACTCACGACTGCCGTGGTTGGCAAACCGGTCGTCGCTGAACTGGACCGCACGCTCTTGCAGAGGGCGGTGGGCAATCTGGTCTCAAATGCCCTGGCACATACGCCACCCGGCGGAGCAGTCGTGCTGGGCACAAATGCAGATTTTTCCACGATTCGCATCGAAGTTTCGGATACGGGCTTCGGTATTCCAGCGAATGCCCTGCCGAGGGTTTTTGATCGCTTCTTCCGCGTCGACTCATCGCGTTTCCACGGTTCGGGCGGCACTGGGCTGGGTCTGGCGATCGTGAAGAGCATTGCGCTGCTTCATGGCGGCAATGTAGAGATTGCGAGCCAACCGGGACAGGGTACCCGGGTCACGCTCTACATGCCGGTCGGCAGCTCAAAATAACAAAAGTGAAACTCTTACATCATGGTGGCGTCCCTTTAATGCCGCCACATTGGTCGCCGCGCAAGACCATGGCGACTAGCCATGGGATCGGGATCGACATGAAGTGGAAATATGCAGACGCGTATGAGCGATATATGACAGCCGTCTCACTCACACGCGTCTGAGCCCGACTATTTCTCCTTCAATACTGTCAAGGAGCTGTCCTGCCCGCCTACGTAGACCTTTTCAGTAGCCGGATTGACAGCGATGTAAAGGCCAGTCACCGCCACATTGCTTTTGACGGTGTTTGTTTTGCCGTCGATGATGGAGACAGTCCCATCCTGTGTATTCGTGACAAAGGCAAGATTGGTTATCAAATCGACGTCAACTCCGAAGGGGGTGTTACCGACAGCGATGTCGGTTACCACGTTGCCCATGCGATCGAGAACGCCCAGAGTTGAGGGGCCAAAATCGTTGTCGGTCACGAAGACGTGCCCTGTTGACCAGTTGACGGCAATACCTGCGTTGGCATCGCCGATCGTTGCTGTTGTCTTAATGATATTTTTGCGGCCATCAATCACATCCACGGTGCCATTCGATAATGCGACATAGACCTCGTTGTTAAAAGGATTCACGGTAATGCCGAACGGGCTTTGTGCAACCGAAATTCGGTCTTTGATTTTCTCATTCTCGGCGCAGATCACATCCACGACATTGTCGCTCGCGTTGGAGACATATACATTGCCTGTCAATGAATTGACAGCGAGACCCTCGATGCCGTTCCCTTCGGTTGTGGTAATCGGAATCGTCCTTACAACCTTCTTTGTCCGCCCATTGATCACGGCTACCTTGCTCTGTTCTATGCCGTTCTCATCAAAATAGGTGCCGCCGACATAAACAAGGTCCCTCACCACGTCTACTGCGACGCTCTGGCCCACGGGAGGAATGCTTATCGTGGTAATTACGGTATCGGATTTACCATCGATGATCGCAAGTGAATCAGAAATGTTATCAAAATTGGGGATGGCTACATAGACGCGATTCGTGATGAAGTTAACCCCAATCCCCTCGGGCAAGCCCGGGAGAGAAATGGTTCCTTTAACTGATTGCGCGTTGGCAACGCCGCCAGTGGAAATCGTAAGCGCCACAATACTGGCCATTTTCGCTAACTTATTCAGCATGGGATTGATTCTCCATTCAGTGTTGGACCTACCAGGATTGCGCAACCGGCGAGATATCTCCGCTTGCAAGGATGCTCTTGCGATCATTGAATGATTACGGTGAGGGGGACCGACGCCGTGACGTTTCCATTTCCTGATGGAGTTGTCCCACTTCCACTGATCGTCACGACTGAAGTGCCGGGTTTTGCTGCGATGCCCGAAGAACCTTTCGAACCGCCACACGATGCGAGCGAAATGATTCCCGCGCCGGCAATGATCAAGAAACATAGGCTCCAACCGATTTTGTTTCTGGAGGTCCGTCGGAGCGCGAAAGCAATGTACAAGACAGCAATTGCACCGGGAAAGAAGAAACCCGCCAAACGCGGCGTCGAAGGCTGTGCCGATAACTCGCCGACAACCTGGCCCACTGTTGTATTCACTGTGATGGTTCCCTGGGCAGCATTCTCACTGCCATCGGCGTTCTGACTTCCCGGAAAGGTATAAGTTGCGGGGCTCACAATGCAGGTCACGTTTGCTGGAAGCTGTCCGCAACTGAGAGTGACCATACCCTGATACGCGTTTGTTGGAGTGATGGTGATGGTTGCTTGCCCGCTCATTCCCCCCGGTATTGTGAGAGAAGAAGGATTGACGGTAATCACAAAGCTGCCCGGTGGTGTAATCGTCAAGACGCCATTGATGAAATTGAAGAAGTAGACCGGGGATGAGAGAGTGCCCAGGGCCGGTTGAATGGGATAGGCGCCCGGCGGCGAGGACTGGGTTGCAGTTGTCGTCAGGGTAGGTATGCCCGACACGATAGAAGGAATGTCGACGAAACCTCCGAGAGGCCCCGGCTGCACGTTGGCGCCGATCGTATAGGTGAAGGTCGGGTCTGGTGCACCTTGCTCCCTGATCTGGTTGTTCGCCTGAATGTCCAATTCAGCTTTGTTCGCATTGAATCTCAACACGACGGGCGTCGTGACAGCATAGTCGGACGTGCCTGTTTGAGTCAGGACGAGGCTCGCTGGTCCGACTCCATTTGCGTAGAACTGGACATTGTTATTGCCGGTTCCCGGAACTGTCACATTGCCGCCGTAAATGGCGAGAGGACCAGTCGCGGTGACAGTCACGGGGAGGCCTGAACTAGCTGACGCAGTTACTGAATAGAGAGTGTTGTAAAAGACGGCGGGCAGCGGAAGAGTGCTGATGATCTGTGGCGCTGGAGTAATCGTAAGCGAGCCGGAGACAAAGTGAGCCAGCGTGTAATTGGCGGCCGCCTGGGGCACCAATGCCAACGTACCCTGGGCGACAGTGAGCGAGTAGGTGCCTCCATGAGGCGTACCGGAGGCGTTGGTTGTGTACACTGCATTGCCGCTTACGAGACTTGCATTGTCGTTGCCTATGAAGCCAGTGATAACTGGTGGAGGAAACATCGTGGGATCGATTGCAGTTCCGTATGGATAGGAGAGATCTGGCGCGGCGATCGTGAGCGAGGCAGGATTAACGATCAGGCTTTGCGAGACGGAAGTGGCGCCTGCGTAAGTATTGTTGCCGGTTTGACTGGCGGAGATAACTATCGTTCCGCCGCCGGTAATAGTTAGCGTCGAGCCGGAAATGCTGCCCGGCCCACTCAGTACTGCATATTGAATCGGCAGGCCAGAACTGGCGGATGCATTCAGCGTGACCGTGGTCTTCTGGCCGTAAGTGACTGACGCCAACGGTGGAAATGTGATCGATTGTGTGGCTGCTCCGGTGATTGTGAAGGTGCCATTCACAAAGGTGAAGCTATAGTTACTCGACGCCAGCGTTCCTTGCGATATCGTGAGTGGATATGTGCCTGAACCCGAGTTGGTTGTGGCTGTTGTGGTGATTACGGGCTGCCCGCTGATGGCGTTAGCTTGTGTATCTCCATTGACGAAACCGCTGTACGCGGCCGTAAATGTGGGATTTGGTTGTCCATGCGTCTTAGTTGCGTCTATCGCGGTTACGGTAAGAAGAGCCTTATTTACGGTGACGGTCTGGGAAATCGGCACCGCCGAGGCGTATTCGGCATTTCCAAGCTGCGAAGCGGTAACCATGACGGTACCGGCTCCGGTGACGTTAAGTTCAGCTGTCGAGCCGGTACCGGAGACGATAGCAGGACCTGTGACAGCGTACTGCACAGCAAGGCCGGAAGTAGCCGTCGCATCCAACGGTATCTGACCCGCTCCATAAGTCACCGGACTATCGAGTTTGGGAAAAGTAATCGACTGTGGCTGTGCAGGTCCGACGTTCCAGACGATGTTATAGCCGTTATCCGCAATGTAGAGATTGTCTTGCGTATCGAACACGATTGTGGAAGGTAAGTTCAGGGGATTACCTGTCGCCGGCCCTCCACCGCTGGGCACTGCAGGAGGGGTTGCATTGGGGTCTGCGATACCCGCAACGGTTGATACGATTCCCGCGATGTCGATCTTGCGGATGGCATGGTCGAATGAGTCGTCGACATACACGTTGCCGTCAGCGTCTACAGCCAGATAGAGCGGTGAGTTGAATAAAACATCGGCGGCCTTTCCACCGTCTCCGCAATTCGCTGCAGAGCAGGGAGTGAACTGGGTATCCAGTCCCGCGATGGTGTAGATAGATCCGGACTGCGGTTGATGGACCACTGTGCTCAACAGAGGCGGAACTGTAACACCAGAGTAGATAACGCGAACGGTATATGCGTAATTGTCGAGTACGTAGATATTTCCTGCGGCGTCAACTGATAGAGAGATTGCACCGCTGATAAGGGAGCCTCTGGCTGGACCCGCGTCTGTGCACGTTCCGGGGCTCAAGCAGAAATTCTGAACCTGCCCGGCGATGGTGTAAATATTGCCCTTATCGCCGGCGCTGACGGAAACACCCTCCGCGGCCAGTACGGGCGGCGGCTGGCTTCCTGCGTAGACAACAAGAGCAACAACATTTCCCTCGTCGGTTATGTAGATGTTCCCAAAAGAATCGGTCTTGACATCGGTGGGATCGGAGAGCCCGACGCTTGTTGCAGCCACGCCGTCAATCGTGTCTCCCTGTGCATAGCTACTCGGCAGATCAAATTGTCCCGCGACTACATGCAGTTGCGTGGTGGCCTCATTCATTTCAAAGACGCAGTACATGTTGAGACCGGCCGCAATATACAGGTTGTCCGAGGAGTCGAACGACATGCCTTGAATGTTGTTCAAGTACGCCTGGGCCGCAGGAATTGCATCTGTGTAGCAATAATTGCAGTTGCTCGTAACCGCAGTGACCTGGTAGATGTCGCCCTTTACCGGTGTCACTGCCGGGCTTGCCTGCGTTGTGACTGCGGCGAGGACAGGAGGAACTTTTCCACCTTCGTACACGACAAAAACAGTATTCCCCTGATCTCCCGCAAAGAAGATGTTTCCTTGACTGTCAGTGGCGAGTGCTGTTGGAGGGCCGATAGATACATCTGTAGGTACTGAGCCGTCTGCGTAAGCCCCGCCGGCGGTGCCATTCCCTGCAAAGATATGAATCGCCCCTGGCAAGAATCCGGAAGGTACGTCACTCGCAACTGCGAAAGACCGGTGGCTGCTCGCTGGATGTTTTACCTGTGCGTATGCCGCGACATTCAGCAGAAACGCAGCGCCGAGCATCAAAGGACAATGAAGTATGAAATGTCGACACAACATCGAAAACACGTGACGGCGTTTCACAGGACCTTCTCCGAGAAATCTTGGACGAAGAACAGAATGCTGATGATTGACCTCGTTGGCAGGCAGCTTAAAGACCGCCTGCCGCGAGGTATCGGTATGAATTGCTCCGTTAACCAGACCTTAGTGAGTTGAGGTCTGGGTTGGGCCAGGAACCGTAGGAAGATGAGTGGCGCTGAACGGACCTTCGATTCCTCCGCCTACGTCGCCCCCGGCTTCAGTGTTTGTACCGGCAGGGTCCGTGCCACCAAGCGTGAGATGCGGCAAGGAAGCGCGAACGATGGTGCAGTTAACGTTGGTGGTGTTGCGCGGACCATCCTTCGGCGTCAACGTGATGGTGTCGGGGATCGTAGTAATCGTTGACGGGACGTAGTGTTCACGATAAACGGCAAGGCCGGGATCATTGGTTCCCGAAGCAGTCACGGCGCAAACAGGGTTGAAGGGGACGAAGTCAGGAATGGTTGAATTGACCAGAGTCTGTGCCTCGGTCGCAAGTACTTGAGCGTTCGCCAGACCAGCACTGTCGGTCACCACGCGATAAATCGACCACGCCGGATAGGTGCCGTTACGCAGATGTGGAAACGATGTCCCGCCCGCTTTAGGACAGCTGAGGAATCCAGCACCAGAACCGCAGCTCGGCAGGGCTCCGCCGGTAGGATAGGTTGCGGCTATAGGATCGATGCCGTTGAGCGTAATGTATCGATACGTCGCATTCGCTCCGGTGGATTCATAGCTGAAGAAAGAGTAACCGATCGAATTTGCCTGAGTCTGTACATCCTTTACTTCGTCACCGGTACCGATTGCGCGATACCTGTGGCCAGTTCCGCATGGCAGCTGGAGGGGATTGATATTGCCGTTGGGGGGTGCCACGTGGCCGTTGCTGACGCCCGTCTCCTGGGAGAATCCGCCAGGAACGAATACGGAATATTCCACCGTGTTCATGGTCCCGGACAATGGCTCACGCAAAATGGGATTGAGTGCAGCCGTTGCTGCAACGCCGGTCACGAGGCTGCCTGCGCAATTGCCATGCCCACTGAAGAGCGAAGCTGCATTGGCGGTGGTGACGTTGGTTGCGGTGGCAGTCGCGGCTCCTGAATTTGTATTCGCCAAGAAGATGATTGGCGCAGCGCCGACGGGAATCGTGACGAATGGTGTAACCGTCGTTCCGCTGAATGGGTCAGCGCCGGAGATGGCGAAGGAGACCGGGTTAGCCACACCCGTCCCGAACTTGCTCTCAATGGGATAGCCGATCAGGTACTGGCCGGCGTGACCACTGCGCGGATCAGCGATCGAACCATAGCCTAGTGTATTGAGCGCGCGGTTTGTGGCGAAGAGTGCATCTTCAGGCCGGATGTCCGTGTTGGCAGCTGTAATAGCTTTGCCATTGAGGGCTGCGTATACCGCGCTCGTCAACGCCGTATCATGAGTGCTGTCATTCCAGAACAGGTAGTTGGAGGTTGTGCTCAGAGGCAGCGAGGCTGCGGCCGCAAGTGTCAGCTTTGCGCGCGGAGCGGCCTGAAAAGCACGGACGCCTACGGTCGAATCGACGCTAAGGTACGCCCAGATTCCATTTGTGCTCCAAACGACCCAGAGGTTTCCCGGTTCATTAGGGATTGTTGCGGTGCCCACCTTGCGTGAGTCGGCAATTGAGGCGAAACATGTCGTCGAACCGGTGGTGCAAGTTCCGCTCTTAACCGTGTAATGAAACGCGGTCACACCTCCGCTTTTTGCAAGCGCGTAGGCGGCAACTGCGAAGGGGCCGAACTGCGCGGACGAGCCGGCCGTTAGCACCTTGAGGGTCTGCGCGGATGCGCTTGGTACGCAGGCGGCACACGCCACGAGTGCGAGAGCCCCGATTGTTCTCTGAAGGCTTTTCATGACAACTCCTTGGTGGATGAACGTTGACGTTGCTCCCGCTACGAGGGAGTAGAAGCTGGGTATTACACAATTTGTGAAACCAGGGAATTTGAAGTGTGACGAAATGTCAGAAGCGTAGGATTGGCATCCCTGACAGCAATGGGAAGTCCGCTTGAAGAAGTGAGTATCTGAACACTCTGTTTGATCTCGGTGTTCATCGTCTCGCCCTGCTGAAAGTAGCTCGAAACTCGCGGGCCGGTCGTGACAATCCGATTAACTTAGCGTGAATTACGGCTTAAATAAGAAGGGATTAATTATGCATGAAGCAATGAGAGATTAGGCTCAGTTGTCACGGATATGTAGAGAGACGCGATGATACTGGGCCACCCACAAAAGAGCGTTGAGCTGACGCCCGAGCGAATGTTTGCATCAAAGTACGCCTGGTTGCTGAGGTGGGCGCTGCACTTCGTTCAGAATGATCGTGCAGCGGCAGAAGATCTGGTGCAGGATACTTTTGTCCGGATCCTGCTAAGCTGGGACACTCTACGAAACCTGGATGATCTTGAACCGCTTCTTTACTCTTATTTGAAATATGCACATCTCGATGAACAGCGCCGACGAAGAAGTTATGCCTTCCAGAGTCTATCCACTGTAGATTCAGATGCATTGGAGATCAGTCTTCAGACTTCCACCCTCTTTGAACAGATTGGAATTCAGAACGAACTTCGCTCCATTCTTGCTTTTCTTCTATGGAGACGCCGTAGTGCCAAATTCGCGAGTATCTTTCTGCTTCGCTTCTTTCACGGCTTTTTCCCGGAAGAAATTGCTGCCATTTGTCTTGTCAGTCGGCATTCAGTTGATCTAAGTCTTCGGTATGCGAGAGCCGAGTTGAAGACGTATCTTCTGGATTCAAGCCGGTTACAGATTCCGGGCAGGGGGCGTATACCCGAATTTCAGTTTGCCAAGATCTCGGTGCCTATACACGAATTCGTCGACGATCTTCGGAGACAGATTTTTAACGGGCCACGGGAGGTTTGTCCATCAGCAGAGGAATTAGGCCAGCACTACAGCTCGTTCCCACGGCGTCCTCTTGACTGTGATCTGTTGGCGCACATCGTGGTGTGCGAAACCTGCCTAGAAAGAGTCACAGGGAATGCCGGTACACCGCCTCCTTCGGCACGGTCCGTAGAGGACTCCTTCGCTTCGGCCCGTCGTTCAAAGATCCACCAGCAAGGTGTCCCGTCGAAGGCCCGTTTGGCGCGGCTTTTTGCGTATGGCAAGAGATGGTTGCGGGAGATATTTGAACATCGTCCAGGCGTGGCTTCAGGGTTTGCAATATCTGTGAGCATCATCGCTGCGGTCGGACTGTTTGCATGGATGCGAATGAATCAGGTTCAGGAGCGAATCCATTTTCACGATTCGATCGAGAACTCCGTACGAGCCGAAGCGGACATTCGCAAGGAGCGCGGCAGCGGAGTGGTCCATCAGCGTTTGCTTATACGTACTGGGAAAAAAACTATCCAGAGAGATATCCATCGGGACATCGAAGGCCGTCGAAGAGCCAAAGGAGATGCACCCGATAGAGATGAACAAATACTCCGCGCCAAACTGGCAGAGGCTGGTCTTGATTGGAGCGACCCCTTGTCTGCTACAAGGTTTAAGAGCTGGCATGATCGCCTCATTCACTCGAGTGATCGTGTACAACACGCCGCCAGCTCTAACCTGCTGGTTTTAACAACAACGACAGGCAGCGGTGTCGTACGCAGCGAGTCGCTGACAGTACGTTCGGACAACTTTCATCCTGTCGCCCTGACGCTTGTTTTAGAAGACCAGCAAATCATTGAAGTAGCTGAGCTTTCCTACAGTACCGAGCCGTGGAATTCCACCAACGATAGTTGGTTTGAGCCTCTTGTTCAACCGATATCTCCGCTTGAAGGACATGATACTCGCGAGCCTCTTCATGCTCCATCGAGCATCAGCGAGTCACAGATCGATCTCACCTGGTTGAGTGCTTTCGCAGCCATACAAGAACTCCATGCAGAGGCCGAGCGTGTGGAAATCTTTCGTGACCAGGACGGCGTTCGAGTAAAAGGAGTGGTTGAGAGTGAAGACCGCAAGCAGCAGATTGTAGCGCGTTTGCGGACGATTCCTCATCTGATTCCAGACATTGTGAGCTATCGTGAGCTCAATCAAAAACCCGGATTGTCATCCCCAATTGATGCGGTTGCAACAATCTCCGTGATATCCGAAGACAGTCAGCTGGATAAATACTGCACCGCCGCACAGATATCGCGTGATGAGTGCAGACAACTGGCGTATCGCCTACTGAATTCTTCTGCGGCTCTCGCGCGAGGTTCTCTGCGTGTTAAAGAGCTTAAGCAACAATATCCAACCGGCAAGAGTTTGAGTGCCGGAGCGAGAGAATTGTTGATTGAACTGGTACGTGGATACATGGAGCACTTAAGTGCTGCGCTTTCTGATCAGCAAGCGGCCATCAACATGATGGGCCTCCCCCTTGTCCCTAAGGAAGATCCCGAGGGCGGCGCCAAGACTGTGGCCGGCGAAGACGCTTTTAGTCTTGCCGTTCAACGAAATCAGGCTCTTATTCGTGAGTTGGTCTATGCAGGTAACGAACACGCAAGGCCTGTATCACTGTTGGTTCGCGACGTTACTGAATCTCTGCGTGAAGCAAGAACCGCAATCTCGTTCATACCACCATCCTTCGCGGAACACCCGCCACCCTTATCCGATCTTTCAACCACACGTTGAGTCCAGACAGTACATAAGACCATGCATGCATCGCGTATGAGACGCCTTATTATCTACTCGTGCCTTCTCGGTATGCTCTTGTCAGCTGTTTCAGGACGGGCGCAAAATGCCCGGTTCCTGGGACAAGTCACCGACGCGCAAAATGCCGGCGTACCAAACGCGGCTGTCGAAGTAACGAACCAGGACTCAGGCACGCAGGTACAGACCACGACGAACGCGACGGGGGAATATAGCGTTCCATATTTGAGCGCCGGACTTTACCGTGTTGTTGTTCAGGCGCCCGGTTTCAATGTGTTCGCTCACGACATCGCTCTCGGTATGGGACAGGCTCTGATTTTCAACGTGCAACTGACTGTCGGTGGCGCAGAGACTACGGTTCGCGTCGACTCCGGTTCAGAGCTCACTTCGCTGCATCTGGAAAGTAATGAGGTAAGCGGGACTATCACCGGAAAAGAAGTAGCAGCAATTCAACTCAATGGGAGGAACTTTACTCAACTCATTGCCCTCGCACCCGGGGTCAGTAATCAGACACAGCAGGACGAGGCCAAGGTGGGCATGGCTGGGAGCGTCGCCTACAGCGTGAATGGCGGCCGCACTGAGTACAACAGCTTTCAGGTAGATGGGTCTGAGACACTTAACGTCGGCATTAATAAGAACCACAGTACTTTGATCGTTTATCCCAGCATCGATGCGATACAGGAGATAAAGGTTCTCACCTCAAACTATGGAGCGCAATATCCGAGCACTGGTAACGGAACAACGATTGTTACAACAAAGTCCGGCACAGACGCTTTGCATGGCAGCCTCTATGAGTTTTTTCGAAATGAAGATTTAAACGCCAAAGGTTATTTTGATATCGGAAGCAAAGCGCCACTGTATCGTCGTAACGATTTTGGCGGCACTATCGGCGGCCCGATTCTTATACCTCACATTTACAACGGCGCCAGTAAAAGCCACTTCTTTTTCTCAGAAGAAGCAAGGTTGGAAACATCTCCGACGGCATACCGACAGGCTGTTCCATCGCTCGCGGAGCGTAATGGAGACTTCAGCGACGTTTGCCCCGCCGTGCCTAATGGTGGCTTCGTCGCATTCTCGCGCGCTCAGTACCCCGATTGTCCAGACGCTCAACTAGGTGAAGTACAAGGGGAGACGCAGCCGGCTACTTTCGTCAACAATCAGATGACTTACCCTGGCAACGCAAATGTCTACGGCAATATCTTCCTCAACCAGAATGCGGTCGCCATTTTGAACTCGGGTGTAATTCCATTGCCCAATGCGGCGACGGGATGCAACTCGACAGGATCTTCGTGCTACCTTGCTGACGCATCTCTTCCAACCTACTGGCGAGAAGAACTTCTGCGTCTCGATCATTCGATCAACTCGAAGTGGCAGGCCGGGTTCCACTATATCCATGACGAATGGGACGAGACCACTCCAGTGCCGCAGTACGCAATCACACAGAATAGTTTTCCGACGATCCAAAACAGGTTTTATGCTCCTGGCATAAGCGTTGTCGGCCGCCTGGCGGCTGTTTTCACTCCTACATTTCTGAACGAGTTTGTGGCGAGTTATACGAATTCCCACATCACACTGCAGGATATTGCTCCTGTCGGAGTGAGTCTCACTCGGCCTCCTACATTGGACGGAATCTGTGGCGGGACCGGGCAATGCCCTATGACGACAATTTTCAATAATGGCAGCAAAGGCGTCGACGGAGTACCCAAGCTGCCGGGAATCGCAATCGCCGGAAGCAATGCCGAGTATGGTGGATTGGGTTTCGCAGCAGACCCCGGCTACATGCCATGGGAACATAGCAACCCCACTTATAGCTTCAGCGACAACGTTAGCAAGACGATGGGCCGTCATAATTTCCAGTTTGGTGCGCAGTGGATCATCTTTCAGAGGAACCAGATTAACGGGCCAATCGGCGCCGCCTCCGGCGACACTCAAGGCTTGCTGACTTTCAGTAATGTACGGGTGAACGGATCGACAGGGAACTCGTTCGCTGACTTCCTGTACGGCAAAGAATCTGGAAGCCCAGGAGGAGACGGTGCGATTTCGAGCTTTCAGCAGGATAGCGGGCAGGCTCGATATCGGCAGCGATACCAGATTGTCGAGCCATACTTTCAGGATGACTTCAAGGTCTCGCCGCGTCTGACACTGAATCTTGGTCTGCGGTTAAGTCTCTTCGGGAATTTCTATGAGCTGAACGACAAAGCTTATAACTGGCAGCAATCTGCCTTCGACGCCACGGAAGCCAAGGCCATAGTTGTTGATAACGGGGGAGGGCTGCGGCAAACAGTCTCTCTACTGCCAATTCCTATTTATCAAAGCAATGGGGCCGTTAATCCGATCATCACTAATGGCATCGTGCAGTGCGGGATGAATGGGCGTTCTTCCAGTTGCATGTCAGGCCATCTGTTTAATCCGGCACCGCGGGTCGGTTTTGCGTGGGATCCGACAGGCCGCGGAAAGATTGCGCTCCGAGGCGGATATGGGATCTTCTTTGAGCACGGAACTGCTGATGAAGCCAACACCGGTTCACTCGAAGGCGCCGCGCCGATCGTTTTAAGCATGACGCAGGTCAATCCGCAGGGTTGGAGCACTATCGGCCAAACAGCAAGCAATCAGGGAACACAGGGCCTCAGTCCGATCGCCTTCGCACTCAACGTCACTTCCATTCCTACTGAGACGTCGTGGCCGTATGTACAGCAATGGAGTTTCAGCATTGAGCACGAGTTGCCAGGCAATACATTGGCTAGTGTCGCCTACGTAGGCAGCAAAGGTACTCACCTGACGGTAGCTCTCGAAGCCAATCAACTACAGCCTTTGTCGGCGGCTAACAATCCGTTTGGAGCTCACGAACCCCTCAAGACAAGAGGAGCCAATCCAGCCGTAGCTGGCGGAAGCGCGGCAGGAGATTGCACTGCTACGGCGGGTCTAATCACTCTGACAAATGGAACGGTTGTCGGCCCAGGAGATTCCAGTTACACAAATCTGGTAACCGCATGTTATGCTGCCGCACAATCAAACACCGCTAACTTACCATCTCCTAACTCTCTTCGCACATATGCTCCGGGGATGGGGGAGATTTACTCTCTTGTGAACGTCGCCAACTCGGGGTACAACGCTTTTCAGGCAACTATCCGCAAGGTGCAGGGGCCTCTCACGCTCGGAGCAGCTTATACATATAGCCACTCAATCGACGACGCCTCTGACCGATCGGACGCAACGTTCGTTAACTCCTTTGACCTGCGGTCAAACCGATCCAGCTCCAATTTCGACCAGCGTCATCTGTTGCATATCAGCTATATTTACGACCTTCCGCTCGTATCCTTCTTCGATCACGTGCTGCATTTCGCAGATGCCGATCCGAGTAATCAGGCGGCTAATTATCCGGGGCACACTTATGATCCCAAGGAATGGTCCAACTCAAGAGCTGTGAAGGCCATCCTTTCTAACTGGCGGATGAGTGGGCTCGTGCTTTTTGAAACAGGTATCCCGTTCACTGTGGTCAACAATGGAACTCCAACCGGCATCAGTACTCTCGACAACGGTGGTGTGGCAAACGGGATCGGATCCGGCTCCTATCCTGACCTGTCGGGTCTATCTCCGCATTCAACCAAACCGTTCGGCGGTACGAATGCGAAGAGCTTTGGGCCGCTTCTCCTCAATCCAGGCGCGTTTATTGCACCGCGCGGTTTGACATTTGGGAACGCGGGGCGCAACGACCTCAATAACCCAAATCGCTGGAACGTGGATATCTCGCTGCTGAAGTATTTCTCTCTTGGTGAAAGGGTGCGCGCGGAGTTTCGAGCCGAGGCGTTCAACTTCTTCAATAACACACAGTTTCGTATCTATGATCCAATCCTCGGCAATCAAGCGCAAAACACGGTGAGTTGCTATGGCGGCAGCGTTGCTTACTATAGTGCAGCGGGTGGCGACGGGACGGATTGCCTAACGGGAAGTTCGTTCCTGCATCCGGTCGATGCTCATCGTCCTCGAACGATACAGTTCGCTCTCAAACTTGTCTTTTGAACACGCAGTTCAACTTCAACAGCACACAAATTGTGCGATGTGGCCTCAAATTATGATCAGCAGACGATGGGTCTTTATCCCGGCGCTGGCGGCATCCGCGATGCTTGCTGCCTGCAGCGGCAGTAAGAACAGTTCGGTCGTCCCACCGCCTTCCGCGCCTATTGGGTTGCCTGCACCTCCAGCAGCAGGCCCTGTGAATACGTATGCTGGCGGGCAGAGTCCCGGGGCATGGACCATAACACTTGATAATACGAAAAATACCTTTAGTTACCAGCCCACGACTTATCCCGCATCGTCGGCTTCACCTACTTCAGGAAGCTTCACGGTTGTTAATGGTTTTTCCCGGCTTGGCGGGTTTGGATATGCACTCGAAGTACCGGGAAGAGCTGTAATCCTCCGTCCAGGAGATGCCACAACGCCTCCGATATTCGCTGTTCCACAGACCAAGTGTTACGCCATCACAGGAAGGCTTCGCTTCAAGTACATCGGCATGCAGACCGGTCCAGATGGCGCAGTCGGCAGTGCAGGTCCTACGCTTGGATACGGAAGTGTTGTAGCCAGCACGGATTCAACCGGCAAGGCATGGCAGTTTCTCGATATGCAGGGCAATATCGTGAACGGCCCAGCTTCGTTTACAGGAACCTGTAGTTCTGCTAATTCCACCGCAGTGGTCGCGTTGTCAGGTCAGACTGTCCTGAATGATCTTTGGGGTCCGAATGAAAGTATTCAGTCGGGCCCGAATGCCGGCACTCAGTCGAACCTCTGGGTTGGGCCTTCCGGCTTCTTTGCTGCGGATCAGAGCGGTCCTGCGCAGGATCCACCGGCAGGCGCTTCGGTTGCCGGAGTCGCTGAGCCCGCATCTGCTTTGAATACTTCAGACATGGAGTCTCATCACTACTTAGGTTTCCTCTACGAACCCGCTACGGTGCCTTACGGCGGCGTGATCCCGAGCCCAGCTGTCACATCGCCCATAGCGTTTGGGCAATCGCCTTCATCGGGAAGCACGATGACCGGCGGCATATTTCCGAATGACGACGTCACGGAGACGCCTAACTCGGACATTATCGTGAATCTCGGCAAGCAGGATGCGACCTTGAATGGACTCTATACGGCCGTCTCCATCACCGTTCTTGATCCGGCGCAGAACTGCGCTAACTACACAGGATCGGGCGAGAAGGCTACGTCCGGAATCAACGATCAGGGCTACTTCACATGCACGTTTGCGGGTGTTGTTGTCGCCGGCAATCCAGAGGGAAAGTATGCGCTCTTCCTTACTTCCTATAACTGGGCTGTTCAGCTAGGCGGTGCGCCGATGCAGATGTATCTATTCCAGGAGTAACTCGCGAGCCGGCACAACGGTGCGCATGTAGTGATCGCAGACAAGTAGCTTGAGGTGGTTGTGGGAATGGTCGGTCGAACGGCGGTAGGAACAAGATTGAGAGGGTTCATTGTCTCCGCATTGATCGTCACGTCCTTTGTCAGGTTCAATTGCTGGGGACAGACGCCATCACCGCAGGATGCACAGAACGCAACCAAGGGTTCGGATCCAACGGCAAAGCCTGAATCACAGGCCAGTGACATCGAACGTTGGGATGTTCTGACGCTGGCAGGGAACAGTCTCCATGCCGCCCCACCGCTACTCGGCGAAAAGGTCATCCAGCCCGGATTTACACGCGAACTGATCCAAGTTCAGTGGCGTGCACATGACCCAATCGATCTCTACGTAATTCGTCCCAATAAGATAGCCAAACCTCCCGTAGTTATCTTTCTCTACAGCTATCCCTCCGATACCGATCGGTTTCGCAACGACGCCTACTGCCAGTCCATCGCGGATCATGGCATGGCGGCTGTAGGTTTTGTCTCCGCACTTACTGGTCAGCGCTATCATGACCGCCCAATGAAAGAGTGGTTTATCAGTGAATTGCCGGAATCGCTTGGTGCCTCCGTGCATGACGTCCAGATGATCCTGAACCATCTCGCAACACGCGACGATCTCGATATGGAGCGCGTAGGGATCTACGGCCAAGGTTCAGGAGGAACAATCGCGATACTTTCTGCCGCTGTCGAGCCCCGAATAAAAGCAGTAGACGTGCTTGATCCATGGGGAGACTGGCCTGATTGGATGGCCACGTCTCCTCAAATTCCAGATCAGGACAGAGCCAGTTATCTTAGTGCTAATTTTTTGGAGAAAACCGCTATGTTTGATCCGATGAGGTGGCTGCCAGACCTGAAATCGCGGCCGGTTCGTTTGCAGCAAACGATGTTTTCAGAAGTTACGCCAGTGAGAGCGCGCGATCGCATTCGGAGCGCAGTCCCCGCAAATGCACAAATAGTGCAGTATGAAGGGCTCGAAGAATATAAGAAAAGAGCCAGCGCCGGAGCGAAGATTCTCGATTGGTTGCAGACACAGCTTCACGCAACGTCTGACTCGAATTGACTTGTGGCCCTTCGAACAACCCGGTATTCCACCGGCCTGGCATACTCGGACTAACGAATCTGACGCGCAGCACAGGTGAATGCGCACCGGTGGTTATGTGCGGTATTTGTGCGACCGCCACGCTGGCCAGTATTGAAGGATGTCCTCTTCCGTATTCCCATCAGAAGAAGGATCTAAAGTTTCTGCCAAGAAGGGCACTTCGCGAAACTGTTTTCGAGGTTGGAAATGCAAGCCGCTCAATCGCTGGTTTTAGCGAAGGAGTGTCGCACCAATTGGCGGAAATAGCGGGCACCTTCATCAACATCTGTTCGTGCATGCCAGAACATGGCAATATCAATGCTCGGCAACTCAAACTCGGGTTCGACAATCTTCAGCGGAAGCATCTTGGAAAATGCCTCCGCAGTTCGGCGTGGTACTGCCGCAATGTAGTCCGTGTGCGCCGCTGCAATGGCTGCAGCGGCAAAATTTGGAACGGAAAGAGCAACATCCCGTCGTAATCCTTGGCGTGTCCAAAAGGCTTCAGCCATTCGGTGGCCTGTACCGGGCCTTCCCTGAGCGATCTCGACGTCAATATGTTTGAGCGAGTTGAACTGTTCGCGGCGTATCCGCCGCTTCACCGCAGGGTGGTCTTTCTTGACTACCAAGGCGCCCAACTCCTTGCACATGTGCTCGGAATGGAGCGGCGGCTTGACGGGAATAGCGGGTCCGAACTCAATGTCAACTTTGCCAGTAGCTAAACCGTCGCTGCTCAGGAGAAAGTCGGGGCTCACAACTCTCAAAAACGCATTCGGCATTTGACTGGAAACGCGTTCAGCAATTCCTGGGACATCACAAATCTGCTGACTATCCGCCGCAGCAATAGTAAAGGTCCGAGTGGTCTCACCAGGCACGAAGTCATTGTCTTCCTGAACCGCATTCGTCAGGCAATTCAGTCCTGCGGCGATCATAGGCGCCAGAAGTTCCGCGCGCGGAGTGAGAGTCAAGCTTCGACCGTTTCGCATTACCAGCGGATCAGAGAAGATTTCCCGCAGTCGCGCCAAGGAATTGCTCACAGCTGATTGGGTCACGTTCAGACGCTTTGCCGCGCGTGTCACGCTCCGCTCGGCAAGAACCGCGTCCAATACCGAAAAGAGATTCAAATCCATCTGAGAGAGATTCATAACAGTGATATATAACATCACCAATCATCATTTGCAATGACATGAAGATCGGGCAAGAATGGGTTTCGGTTCCAGTGATTGCAGACGTCGCCAGAAAGCAGTTCGAAAAGGCCGGCCCCCTGAGAATTCTGCGGACTCAATACTTCACAACTGGAGATGCAATGGCCACCAAGACAGCAATAGAAAACGAAATGCTTTCCGGAAGCAGCCTTCTATTCAGGCGGATCGCCTCCATTGGCGCAATAGCCGGCCCAGTATTGTTTCTCGCAGCATGGATTGTGCTCGGACTTCTGCAGCCCATGGCCAAGACCGATTACGGTTTGATTGGGGGCATCGCGGGAGCTGTGACGAATCCCATTAGCGCCTTGGGAGTTGGCCCAAATGCGGGTTTGTTCAATTGCGCCTTTGTCTTTTGTGGGCTTCTGATGATTGTTGGGGTGCTCGGAGCACTGCGTACTGCTCGTCCCGTGGGCCAGCCGGCAATGCGTATCTGGTCTACAGTGCTGCTAGCTCTTTCACCCATTGGTCTCGTGCTTGCGGGTATCTTCACGCTGGCGACATCCGTCTTGATGCATAACGTAGCGGCTCTTCTTCTGTTCGTTGTACCCCTTGCGGCCTTTCCGGTCAGTGCAGTATATTTTCGACGCATTCCCGGTTGGCAGCGATTCGGCAATATGCTCCTGGTGGCTGCACCGCTGACGTTGGTGCTCCTCGTTTCTTTTGTTGCTACCTTCCACCTTTCAGCTGTCGTCGCCGGAACCGGCGTGGCAGGACTAACCGAACGACTGCTAGTTTCTGAAATCCATGCATGGTACGCGGCCATTGGTTGGCAAGGATTCCGTGTACAAAAACCATGGAACGTGCGGTAGACATAATGCGAGCTATCAGAGACGCTAGCGCTTCAGATTACGTCTCGATTCACAGGCTTCGGCTCCCATTAAGGTCTAAGCGGTGATGAGCCCAGAACTGAAGGAGGTATATATGGATTCTCAGGAGAATGACAATCTGGCTTGCCAACTGATCGAACAAATTGCAAGGCAAAATGAAATCATCGCCTATCTCTTAGGGAAGAATGAGCGGCTGAGAAGCCGGCTATGTGATATCGAACGGCCGGCCAAGGGAGATTACTCGGCAGGACGTTTGGGTGAGACGGCCCTTCAAGGCGATTCCGTGTGAATTATCGATTTGGACCCCGTGAGAGACGCAGCAACTCACCAGCAAGTCAGACGAAGAATATGTGGCGGTCCGGGTTTGGTGTCGGTGATCTCTGTCCAATTGCCAGCCCTTCGCACGGTGGCAGCATCTTCACGATCCCTGATGCACTGGGTCTGATAGACGGGAAAATTCCAGAACTGAAGGCTGCTTAATGCAGTACTCCTTGCACGAGAGCGCTGTTCCGTTTTATTACTCAGTTCTCCTGGTTACTGAGGCGTCCACTGTGGATGACTGGTAAATAGACCTCCAAGAAATCCGAGCTGGTACACCAGAAAAGACCCGAAGCAGAGGCTAACCACGCCGGAAGCGACGCCGAAATAATGGCTAAATCGAGAGAAACGAGTTCCGGCATAGGCAAGGGGAACTGCGATGGCTGTGGTCATGCACATCATGCCGATCAGGGTTCCAATGCCAAAGACAATCAGATATACCGTGGCCCAGTAGGGATTGTGAATGGTAGACAAAACCAAAAGGGCGATAGCTGCTGAGCCTGCAAGCCCATGAACGAGTCCGATAGCCAAAGGCCGAAGACACTGATATAAACCGAGGTTCGCGATCGCCCTTTCTACTCGGCCGCGCGTGTTTGTTGACACTGTTACAAGAGTGGGTTCGCTCCTGTTATCTTGTGCGCCTGGCCGCATCGGCGTGAAGTACAGAGTGATCTTGCGCATGACTCCACTCAGATTGAGTATCCCGAGCAGGATCAACATGATTGCCACGCTGAATTCCATGGACAGGCCGACTCGCGGAGGGATTGTCACTCCGAAGAGAATGATGAGAGAGCCGACGATAAAGATGGTGATCGTGTGACCCAGTCCCCACACAGAGCCGATCACAGCTGCGTTGCGGATGCTCCCCTGTCTGCTGACAATGGTTGAAATTGCAACGACATGGTCTGCATCGGTCGAGTGGCGCATGCCCAGAATGAGCCCTAAACCTGCAATCAACAGCAGCGATCCGATTCCGTTGTTCGAGGGTAGATGCATGCTGAACTGTGTCGTTGCAAAGGCCTGGATTGCCAGACCGATTCCCAAAATCATGATGAATGCCGACGAGACGAGAGGAAGCCATCGTTTGGTCAATGGCCCGTCGATCTGAAGGTGTGTCATGAAACGCCGGGCATAGACCATCAACATGCCGAAGCCGATCAGTACAGCCGCGAGACCGAGGCTAAACGCCACTATCAGGAAAAATCCAAGCGCTACCCTGTGCAGTGCGAAGGCACTTAACAGCACGATTAATGCAGCCGGACACGGGATGATTCCACCTGTGATGCCGAGCGTGAAGAGTTGCGTCAGACTGACACGCGATGTGGCTGCATTTCTCAACATATCCTGCGCAGGCTCGGCATCGTCGCTTGCCACACGCCTGGAGAAGAATGTATGCAGGTTCGGGACGCCGGGAACGTGCGAATGGTCTGTCGCTGTGCCTGTCGATCGCCGCAGGAACATGTAACATCCCAGCACTGCGATGGTCATTCCTGAGAAGACGCCAAGCCATGGATACAACTGCTCGGGCAGAATGTAGCGCGAGGCGTAGAGCGTGATTGCTCCGAGCGCGAAGACACCCGCAGTGTGCGATACAGTCACAATGAGACCAAGTAGGGCGGCGTGCCGTGCCGTGCCGCGAGAGCCGACCAGATAAGCGGCGACGATGGTCTTTCCGTGGCCTGGCTCGAGGGCGTGCAGTGCTCCCAGTCCTATCGCGATGATGGCTGCTGTCAGCAGGAACCAGATGCTGAGATGCTGGGCGGTGATCAGTTCTGTGAATTTACTGCGAGGGGTTTGTTGTTGATTGGCTCGTAGCTGCACGGGGCTCGCAGAAGTATGAAGCGGCGCGGTCGAGAAAGGCGCGACAGTCGCCTGATGTGGAGGAGGAATGGCGTTTGATTTCTTGACGGCCATTGAACCCCATGCCTGGTGATACGTTGATTCGCGGACAGTCTGAGATTCTGGCTTTAAGATTGCGACGGCGGCTGGGGGCAGCGCTGCCTTTATCGAAGCCTCAAGGATGGCCGGAGGACTGTTCAACAAATCGGTTGAATAATCACTGAGCTCACGGCTGCGGTCTGTAGATGGCACTGAACTGCTGATGAGAGTACCTGCGGAAGCAACGGCGGTCATCTCTTTCCAGCCGCTATGGCCAGGGTAGTTCTGATCGGTATAGAGCACGTTCACATGCTGCCGGTCTGTATCTGAAGGGTATTCAGCCTCGTATACGAAACCCATCTTCATAGTGGGCAGACCGCCGGCTCCAGGCGGAAAGATCACATCGCTGGATCTCATGCGAACCGCAATGGACCTACCATTTACAACCAGCCGCAAGCCGCTCCCGAGTTCCGCTCCTCGCATTTCTACATAGCGAATGACATTGGAAGCGTGTGGATCGATGGGGATATCCGCGGATGCAGCGATGTTGGCCTGTTGCAACTCCTGATAAGTTGGTATCTCCGCCAGGTCGATGAAATATCGGATGACTATCTTGTCAGATTGCACATCCAGCTTCGAATAATGATTCACGCTGAAGTTACCCATCGGATGAGCAAGCGCAGTGGACGCCAGCACTGAAGCAGTACACAGGACGGCACACAGTCTGAATATCCTAGCGGCCATTGTTGCCTCCAGACGCTGCCTGTGACTGCAGAAGTGTGAGGTGCTGCTGCGCCTGCTGTGCGAAGAGAAGATGGAAGTGAGGATTGATCTGGAGAGCTTGCGTCAACTGTCCCTTGGCCTGATCTCGCAGTCCGATGCGTTCAGAGATCATGCCGGCGTGAAAGAGAAGCAACGAATCCTTGGTGCCGAAGCGAAGCGCTTTCCGGCTCGCCTCGGCGGCCTGCTCGGTCTTGCCGTTTTTGTACAAGGCCCAGGCCAGTGCGTCCCAGCTGTAAACATCTTGCCGGACTTCGAGTTCTTTCTGCGCGAGATCCAGAGACGCGCGCAGCTTCATGTCATGGTCTGCGTAGAAGACGGCGAGGTCGCGATTATGCAAGACCTGGTTGATGTGTCCCAGCAGGCCCATGTATTCGACGAGCTGGTATTGCTTTTGCGCCTCCGCCCGATTTCCGGACCTTGCATACAGGTCTCCGAGATCAGCGACGAAAACGGGCATTGGCACCACGGCGATGGCAGCTCTCAAGAGAACGATGGCCTCGTCATAGTTGCCATGGTTTGAGCGAAGTTTGCCCAATGCTGCCAGAGCTCTGTAATCGCCCGGATGGATCGTCAGCGCCGTAGCGTAGGCGATGTCGGCGGAGGCTGCATCGCCAGCCTGGGCATAGAATTCTCCTAGCTCATAGTAGAGCCATGCCAGATTTTCCCTTGGTAGATGCGCCTCTGTTCCTTCGGCGACTGCGATCTTCATCAAGGCGATTGCGCCTGGCGTATCACCGGCGATGAACTTGAGATACGAGATACGGCTGTCGCGAGCATAAGCGGCGCGCGGCGAGAGTGTCATATCACGCGGTGTAAGGCGCGAGTACGCCTGAGCAGCCTTTTCGTATTCGCCCATGTCGGCATAGGCATCGCCAACAATAGCAAAGGACGATACGTCGCCTGATCCAAGTGAGAGAGCTTTTTGCGCGTACGTGAGCGCGTCGGCAAAGCGATGCTCACCCATGCAGACCTCTGCCATTGTGCTCAGCGGTTCGTCTGCAGCAAAGTCAGTGGAGACAAGATCAAGAGACTTGTTGAGCGATTCTTCTGCAAGTTGGTAGTCACTCACATCACCGGTCTCTCGTGCACGCTGGAAATGTGCTGCTCCCAGAGCGGAGTATCCCGCAGCATCCTTGGGATTGCGAGATATGAGTGCCTGCGCATTGCGAATCCTTCGGTCAGTGTCGGTGGGTTGAGGCACCAGCAGCTTTGCTGGAATCGGCGCGAAGGCGATGACGCTGACTGTCTGGATCGGTTGCATCGAGGCCAGTTCACTGCTTGCCCGATGAGGTGTCGACTCTGCGGTGGCTGACTCCGAGGCTGTCATTGCGCGATCCGCGGAATCGGCGACCGCATGCTCATCTGCGGCAACAGCGTCAATCCCAAGAGAACGCCGCGCGTTCGAGGCAAACTCCGAGGAAGGATCTATCTTGAGGGAGAGTTCGAAGTATTTAGTTGCCTGCTCTCTATGATCGAGCCTAGTTGCAATGCAACCCGCATGAGCGTAGATCTGCGCACTCTGAATGCCGACTGCGATTGCCTTTTGCTCCTCAATCTCCGCTTGAGAGAAGTTGCCATTTGCGTATAGTGCCCAGGCATAGGCATCGATTGTCCATACATCGTGGCGCAAAGCGATTCGCTTTTGTGCGAGCTCCAGCGATTTCGTTGCAGTAGCAGGAGTCGATGTGTAGAAGACGATGAGATCCTGCTGGGAATCATCGAAAGCGCTTGTTGGATGCGTTGCGGCGATCTCGAAGTCAGTGTAAGTCTGGGAAGCGTCCTTTTCTTCTCCGGCAACCGATTCCGCTGTTGCAAGTTCATAGAGGATGTGCGGGTTGCTATCCACCGCTCGCGCCTTGCGAAGCAATGCGACAGCGTCTTGCGCACGATGCTGTTCAAGGCGTGCATGGCCGAGATTCATGAGAGTGTACGGATAGCCGGGAAGAAGCTGCGCGGTTTGTTCCAGCGACGCAACTGCCGCTTCCACTTCGCCGGCGCTGATCTGTATTGTGGCCATCTTGTTGGCGATCCAAGCGAGCTCTTCCACTTCGGTTGGGGAGGTTTCTTCATAGGCCAGCTTGAGCAACTCCAGCGCACCGTCGGTATCTCCGTATAACACCCGCAACTGTGCGCCGATCATAAGCGCCGGAATGTTATTGGGGAGCATGTTCAGCATCCATTGCGCAGACTTCTCGGCGGAGGCGTAATCGCCTAATGCGATGTCCGTCTCAGCAAGATAGCCGTAGACCATAACATCGTCCGGAGTGCGGCGATTGAGCGCGACTGCTTTTTCCCGTGCCTCGGGATATTCATGCCTTGCAAGCATTAACGCCACTTCTGCTTTTTGCAGTTGGAAATTTGCGGGATCCAGCTTGAATCCACGAGCGAGCGCCTTCTCGGCCTCCAATAAGAAGTCCGGATTGTCGGTCTCTCTGGCACGCCGGAGATAGGCGGCAGCAAGGTCGCTGTATGTGTTTACTTTTGCAGGATCTTTGGCTATCTGCTTTTCTGCGTTCGCGATCCTTAACTCCGCCGAGCTTTGTGAGTGAGAAGCTATCGGACTCGATGTGGAGATCGGGGCCATATCCGATACTCCTGATCTCATCGGCTGCTGGGCCTGCAAGATGATGGGAGCAAAGAGAGCGACTATAACCAACCGGGCACTTGTGATGATCACGGTAACTCCTATAAGCAAGCGAGTTAAGAGGAGCTCTTCGTGAGTGCAACGTCACGAGAGCTCCTCGATGATGAATGTGAAGCTATTGCACTGGGCAGGGTGTTGAGCCTCCCTGGTTGGCAGGTTCGGCGGTTGTAGTGCTTGAGAGCGAAGGCTGCTCACCACAACCGTTCTCGCTCGCATCGATGTGGCGGCTGTCACGACCGCTATAAGCGAAATGTACGTAAGGGAACGTCTCCTGCGTGGGGACGTCGGTTGCGTTGACGCCGTCTCCAATCAGATTGTTGGGCGCGACATTGAAGCCGGGACTCAGAATGCCGCCCCCGACAACACGCGCTGCGATGTCTACGACGTCATCCGTGACCCGACGACCGTTCGGAAAACCAGCAGCATCTCCAGCGATCAGGCCAAGACGGCTTCGCCGCGAGAGAGGCGTTGGCTTTACGCCGGTGTTCAAGCGCAAGAGATCTGCGATAGGACCTGCGGGCGTGCCTTTCGGTGCGATCGGCACCGCGTATGTGACGAGCGGAAGCAGGTCGGTACGAGGAGCTGGTGGCACTTTGATTCCGTAGACAGCGTTGAAGACACGCGCGAGCAGCGGATCAAGAGCGAAGTTTGCAAATTGCGAATCATTCTTTGGTTGTTCCATGCTCCAACGATCCTTGGAACCAGTTCCGATCAACAGCTCGTTAACCAGAGGATTGCCGAGGCGCTGCACCTGATAGAAGCCGCCGGAGCCGGTTGCCATAAAAGGCGAGCGGCGAATCGTTATCTGCGGCCGAGAGGTTGTTGCCCACGCACCAATGGTGGCGCGCGGATCAGAGGCAGGGTGAACTGCAGCATCGCGGGTCAGATACTTGATCGGAACTTCAATAGCGATGGTGTTGACGTTGAAGCCCGAGACAGCATTTGGAGCAGTGTTCAGGCGGTCGTTCATGTCCTGCGAAGGTGACAGGACTCCGCCACCCGCGCCAGTTCTGAAGTTGAAACTATCAAAAGCGGCGCCCAGATCGATAAAGAAGGGATCGGCAACGGTGCCAGCAAAGACACTGATATCTGTCATGCCGGTCTGACTGCCGAGAGTTGCTTCCAGATCGTGATAGACACCCTGCTGAGCCAGTGATTCATAGTCGGGCATGGTCCGCGGTCCCACATTGCTGGGAACTGCAATGAAAGCACCACCGTCCTTCGGCGCCAACTTGGCTGACAGGTTTCCGGCAATTGCTGTAACCGTATAGGTCTGGCGCAGGCTGAGTCCAGCTGATCCGGGACCATCGAGCGAGGTGATTGCTGGTGGCACGATTGGCGTACCGGGAGGAACGGGAGCAGGAGAATTCGCAGGTGAGTTGATACCATTGCCGGCACCTACAAATCCTGTGAAGACGCCGGGAGCACGGATCTCTGTTTTGAAGCGAAATTGGAAGGTGAGCCCCGCGGTTGCAGTCTGCGTATTGTCGATCTTGATCTCATACAGCACATTGGGATCGAACGGAAAGTAGTTTGGGCCGTTGCTTGGTTGGAGGAATGGATCGACATTCATGATGAACGTCACCCGGTCCGGATGGTCGTAGCTGACAAACGCATAAAAGTCTGTGATGTCAGCCGTGTGGTCCAACGCGGTGATTGGCGCTTCGCGGTGACTCGACGCAAATGCGGATGGAGGCACGGCCAGGAGAAGGCTCAGGGAGAGCCCGATGAGAGGCTTCAGTTTCGGCATTTTGCTTACCTCACGGAGTTGGTACGGTTCGGGAACAGGCACTTGAAACCAGGGTTATCTGAGGGGAGGGATCTCAAGGGCGCCTGTTCATCTGGCTGAGTACGCAACTGCCAGAGGTTTCGGATTGCTCAATACCGACAAATTTTCGAGAAAAGATTGCTCGTGTCGAAATCCGAAACTGTGAGCTGAAACGTAGACTGAACAACCCCAACCTGCAATTGCTCGCGGGTTTGAGGGACCAGAGAATTCCTCTTCGGCTTGTAGCCAGGCATGGTGAAGAGGAGAGGTACTGCCATTGCGTTTGAACTCTATTTTTCCGCTTTGTCTGTTGCTTTTCTCGATACAGGCGAGCGCCTATCAATCGCTTTCGCAGACGCTTGCATGTAGTGACGAGAACACGCTCTTTGAACTCCAATTGCAGTCGCGGATTTCCCGTACCGATACGGTCGTGGTGACTGCGGATGTAAATGACGTGGATGTCCTGACTCCGGATCCCGCAGAAAAAGTGTTTGTTCACCAAGATATGATTGACGCGAACCCTGGCCGGCCTGGCGCGCCAATATCCATCCCGGGGTATCCGATTGAGACGGCATCCAGCGGAATCAAAGCGCCACAGTACTTCGCGCCTGGCGTGGCTGGGGATCACGGCGAACCCATTGCGCAATATGTCGGAGTTGGAAGCTACCTGGTGCCGAATAATTTGTCGGCGAATGCCCACGGCAATGGCTATGCCGACCCCAATCTTTTCATCCCAGCGACTCTCTCGAACGTACAGGTGGATGGAGGAGCCTATAACGTTCGCGAAGGCAATCACTCGGTAAACGTAGCCGCTGTCTATGGTTTGCGGTCGCACCTCGATCCCTTTTTCACGCTGACGGGCGACTATCGCGATATAGATCTAGTAGCGGGGATGAGCCCGACTGCCGATTCGTTCCTGGCCGTTGAGGCCTCTTATGGAAATGGATTTCTCAAGAGGCTCGAACATCGGCAGCAGTACAAGGTGAACAGTCAACGTATCTTCAAGGTTGGCAGGCATTCGCTCACGCTTATGGGAATCGGATACTACGGGTTCTCGTATAACGCAGGACTGGTTCCGATTTTCGCAAAGAATGCGGATGACTCGAACTCTCTTAATGTAGGAGACACGATCGATCCGCGACAGAAAGATCAGACCCACACAGCCTTGATTGCCGCAAGCGACGACTGGCGTATGGCGGCTAATCAGCAACTTCAGATATCCGGATTCTTCCGGACCTACAACCTTTCGCTGTTCTCGAATTTTGGTCAGGGGTTGATCCGGCAAAGCGAGTTTCGTACTGTTACTGGGCAGAACACAAGCTATATCAACAAATTTGCCGAATCATTCTCACTGCTTTCAGGCGTGGACTATGAGCGGGATGCGCCAAGAAGAGACAATCTCGATCATTACAACCTCTACGTGCCGGGAGATCCGTCGTATGGTCCTTTCACCAGGGTCGACTCGAGCAACGTAACGCTCACTTCGATCGCTCCATATGCGGCAGGTGCCGGGGCGATCGGCCAGTATCTGCGCTACTATGCCGGTTGGCGTCGCGATGAGATTGATGTCGAAAACAAAGATCTCCTTCATAGTACGAATTCCTTTCAAAGATGGACTGGTCTGAACTCACCGAAGGCCACTGTTTCCTTCATTCCTAAGCACTCGTGGCTTCTTCCGGTCGTCTCAGGCAGCTTCGGCAAAGCCTTCTTTACAGAGGACCCGCGCATTGGTACGGGAACCACCGCGGGCAGCGCCGTCGCGACGGCACGTTCTTATCAACTCGTAATCAGCAAGACTATTCAAAAGACCGATGTGAAGATCACGCTGGGCCATGTAACTACCAGCGAGGAGTTGGCGAAGATCGATGCCGACACCGGCCTGCAGGAAAATCAAGGGCCGGGACGCCTTCAATTTATAACCGCCACGGTGCGGCACAATTTCAGCGCGGGTTCAATTCTGGCGACTTTTTCCAAGGCGGATGCACGGAACATCGATTCCGGAGAACCTACCCCGGAGGCTCCTCGGACCATCTTCGATCTGCTCGGAAACATTCAGAAGCTGCCATTTGGAATTCATGCTCAAGGCGAATTTGAGTTTGTGGGCCGTAAGCCGCTAGGCACAGGGTGTGAACCTGATCTCAATGCGCAATGCGTTGGTACTTCCGTCAAGGAATTAAGAGCGGCAGTAGTCCGGCCATTCCTCAATAGTCGACTGGAGATTGGCGCAAACCTGCTGGTCGCTTCCGGATATTCCGGACAGACGGTGGAGAATTTCTACCCCAGCGAAATTAAAGAAGTGGTCGGAGTTCGTATTCCATCGTATGCGAGCATCAGTCTTACTTACCGGCTAAATGATCACACTCATCGCTAGCACGCAAGAACTCCGGCCACTCAAGACATCACGTTTCAGCGGTGTGGATAGGATTGATAGAGGCTAATTACGTTTTGTTGTTTTTGAATCAGAATGCAAGTAACAGTTGCTGAAAACGCGAGCCATTGCTTCCACTCCTCTAAGGATCTCTCGCGAGTTAAAAGCTGCCAGGCCGAAAAGTAATCCCGGTTGTGTGGGGTTGATGGCATATCTTGAAAGCGGCGGAATATCGAGCCCCAGGTCTTTGAAGCGAATGCTTAATGCGGTATCCTCGGTTCCGTCTGAAAGCAAGGCGGCCAGATTCATCCCACGCCCTGTGACTGGAAAATGTAGTGGAAGTCCGAAGTGCCTCGCCTGGTCCAGAAAGAAATTTTGCCTTTCAGCATAGTGTCTGCGACAGCGACGCAAATGCGCGTAGAGTGCGCCGCTTTCCAGGAACGCAGCCAATGTTGCCTGGTCAATTAATGGACTGAAGTCATCGACGATCGATTTGAGCGCGCAGAATCGGTCAACCAATTCAGGTGGTAACACTACATATCCGATCCTCAGACCAGGAAACAGTGTCTTGCTGAATGAACCTATGTAAATCACGCGTCGTTGTTCGTCGAGGCTCTGAAGGCTCGGCAATGGAGCACTCGTATAACGAAACTCTGCATCGTAGTCGTCTTCAACAATCCATGCCCTGTTGCCATAAGCCATTTTCAGCAGCGCGAGCCTGCGTGTGAGCGACATACAAGCGCCCATCGGAAACTGATGCGACGGAGTCACATAGATCAGTGACATCTTTGACGGTGGTTTCGCGGGCAGCTCGATTCCATCTTCATCTATCTTTGCCGGTACAATCTCGGCACCTGCGTGGGTCCATGCATTTCGCGCGCCGGGGTATCCCGGATCCTCCATCAATACGTGTGACCCCGGCTTCAGCAGTAACTGTGACAGCAGGAACAGGGCCTGTTGCGAGCCGTTCGTGATTGCCACTTCCTGCCACTCACAACGCACCCCCCGGCTATCGCGCAGATAGTCGGCTACATTGCGCCGCAAGATATCCAGGCCAACTGAAAATCTCGATTGGTAGTGCAGCAGCGATGTGCTGCTTTTGAGAATGCGGTTGCGATGGCGGTTCCATATCTGTAGGGGAAACAGATTCACGTCCGGCTGGGTCGGCCGAAAGGGAACTGGTGCTACCGGCAATTGCATGCGCCGCTGCTGCCTTCGCTCTGGCACGACCGCGACTGGCTGAGACTGAAAAGCTTTTGCTGCCTTGTTTACGCGAAAACCGCTGCGCAACTGCGACTCAAGATAGCCCTGACCAAGCAGCATTTCGTAAGCGGCCACTACCGTATTGCGGGACACTGCGAGCTCCGCCGCCAGCTCTCGTGTCGAGGGTAGCCGCTGATCCGCTGCGAGCTCACCCCCCTGAATCATTCGCTTCAAATGCGCTGTTAACTGTGTCTGCATTGATCGTGAATCGTTCCGATTCAGACTCAATCTGCGGATGGTCTGGTTGACTCGGCTCACATAGCCTTTCGATCTGGCACCATTACTACACAAAGTTCTGGACCTTTACGTGATCCAGAATTCATACTACTGTAAAGACACTTCAGGCGACTCTCGCTGCTCTGATGCCTGTCATTCCTTTGCTTCTTCGGCTATTGAAGGTTGTACCCATCTTCATTGGATTGGAATCTCTTTGCTGAAGCTTTTGCCCATTGCTCTATTTGGCGTGTCTCTGCTGCCTCTACAGGCACAGGTAGACCTCATTGCGGTGCATGGCAAAGTCTGGACAGAAAATCCGCAGCAACCCGAAGCGGAAGCCTTTGCAGTTGCGGGTAAACGCATTCTCGCCGTTGGCACGACTGCTGAAATCGAAAAACTTGCAGGGCCGCAGACCAAAGTGGTTGATCTACAGGGCCGCCGCGTTGTGCCGGGTTTCAACGATGCCCACGTGCACATGTTCTGGGGCGGACAGAGCCTTGCAAGCGTTCAATTGCGGGATGCCGCCAGTCGACAGCAGTTTACGCAGCGCATCGCTGAGTTTGCGAAGACTCGACCTGTCGGCGAATGGATCGTAGACGGCAACTGGGACGAACAGAAATGGACTCCTGCAGAGCTACCCACGCATGAGTGGATCGATGCCGTTACACCGCACAATCCTCTATGGGTGCAGCGCTCCGACGGTCACATGATGCTGGCAAACGCTGTGGCGATGAAGCTTGCAGGCATCAGCAAGTCGACCCCTGACGTGCCGGGTGGCGTGATTGTGCGCGATAAGGAGGGCAACCCAACTGGGATATTCAAGGATGCGGCGAAGGATATCGTCGAGCGCGTAATTCCACCACCCTCTGAATCGCAGGTTGAGGCCGCGCTATTGGCCGCCCAAAACTACGCTTTTGACAATGGAGTAACCAGCATTCAGGACATGGGCTTTACCGGTGCACATGGGGCTGATATGCAGGCGCTTATTTTGCATGGCTATCAGCAGCTGCTTGCACAAGGCAAGCTTAAGGTGCGTGTCTCGGCGCGTTTTCCGTTGGATCACTACCATCGGCTCGCCGACCTTGGCATCATGACCAACTTTGGGAATGACACGCTTGTCGTGGGATCGCTCAAGGCTTTCGCAGATGGTTCGCTCGGCTCAGGCACAGCGTGGTTCTTCCAGCCTTTCGATGATGCACCTGGAAATTCCGGTCTACCTTCAGAGGACCTCGCACATACGGAACAGTTCTTCGCGAATCTGCAGGGCGCAGACCGGGCAGGCCTGCACGTGGCCGTTCATGCTATTGGAGATCGTGCCAACAAGACGATTCTCGATCTGTACGAGCGACTCGAGAAAGAAGATGGCCCTGCGGATCGCCGCCTCCGTATTGAGCACGCGCAGCATCTCCGCGCGGAGGATATTCCCCGCTTTGCTGCACTTCACGTTATTGCGTCGGTGCAGCCGTATCATGCAATCGACGATGGCCGTTGGGCGGAAAAGCGTATTGGCCATCAACGCGCTACCACGACCTACGCCTTCCGCTCACTGCTCGATGTTGGAGCTATACTCGCCTTCGGATCGGATTGGTTTGTAGCACCGATCAACCCTCTGGCCGGCATCTATGCTGCCACGACTCGGCGCACGCTGGACGGTAAGAATCCCAACGGCTGGATTCCCGATCAAAAGATTTCAGTTACGCAGGCCGTTCATGCATACACCGTTGGCTCCGCCTTTGCTGAGAGTCAGGACGACATTAAAGGCTCCATCGCTCCCGGCAAACTTGCCGACTTCGCGGTTCTTTCTGAGGACATCTTCCACATTGATCCAATAGAGATCGAGAACGTGAAGGTTGTCATCACCGCTGTCGGTGGAGAAATCGTAAAGCAGTAACTGTATCTCTGACATTCTTCCTGTGGATTTTAGTTTGGCATTGCGCCCGTTGTGGCGGGACGCATTCGTTCACGCATCATCAGCGCTATTCAGGAGAAACGCGTGTTTGTACGTCCCTGCTGGCGGCCCACCTCTTCTCAGGATGCGCTCGATCTTATCGAGCAGCATCCGTGGGCGCTGCTGGTCACCAATGGAGAAGATGGTCCACTTGCAACGAATCTTCCGTTGCTTCTCGATCGCACGGCTACTGCTGCAGACGGTGTCAATTTTGTATTGGTAGGCCATATTGCCAGAGCTAATCATCATCTGCGCTCGCTCATGAGCTCGCAAATGCCTCTGCTGGCGATTTTCGAAGGCCCGTGGAGTTATGTTACGGCCAGTTGGTATCCCAATCGGGATATGCCTTCCACGTACTACTACACAGCCGTGCACTGTTACGGCACCGTCGAGCTACAGGATGAAGAGGCTCTCGGCTACGCGCTCGAAGATCTTACTCGACGCATGGAATCGCAGTATCCCGACGGATGGCACACGAACGAAATTCCGCGCAGTGAGATTACCCGCCGCTTTGCCAATATCACCGGTTTTCGAATCCATGTTACTCGGATGGAAGCTAAGTTCAAGCTGGGGCAGGACGAGCCGCTTCGCGACGCGCTGGCTGTCGCCGAGGTCCTCGAAGATCACAACGCACCACAGGAACAGGCGCTAGCCGCGCTGATCAAGAAACATAATCAATCTCGAAACGCCTAGATGGCGTCGGAGCGAACGCAGCAACCTCGTGTCTCATTCCGCTGTGTTCATTCTTGACAAATAGCCTTTCTTCATCTCATCGACTTACTGGAGGTTCTTATGGCACGACGCCGGTCTCTTCACATTCTCTACTTCATACTTCTGGTCGCGGTATTCGGGCCGCTGCTCCAGGCGCAAAATGAAAGCGGCGCCATCACCGGCGCTGTCACCGATCCAAGCGGGGCAGTGGTGGCGGGTGCAACTGTCACCATTGTCGATCTCGGCACCAACACCACACGCACAACCAAAACTGGCGCGAATGGTGAGTTCACGTTTTCGACTCTTCGCCCCAGCCACTACAAAATCACAGTGGAAGCGTCTGGCTTTAAGGAGAGCCTTGTATCCGATGTTGAACTGCACACGCAGGACAAGATTGCGCAGAATGTCGTCTTGAGCGTGGGAGCTTCCTCCGATACGGTCAACGTCAGTGCCGAGACACCGCAGCTTGAAACTACGGCAACTGTTTCCACCACGGTCGATCGCGAATTTGTCGAGAACATGCCGCTCAACGGGCGCAGCTTTCAGGCGCTTATTGCGCTCACGCCGGGCAGCGTAACGGCAAAGACGTACTACACCAGCTCGGGCCAGTTCAGTGTGAATGGCCAACGTACCGACGCCAATTATTTCTCGATCGATGGCGTCAGCGCCAACGTTGGCATTACGCAAGGCAGCAACGTTTATCTGGGATCAGCGGGAGCGGGTGCCGCGCAGGCGACCAGCAACAATGGTGGTTATAACAATCTGGTCTCCATTGACGCCATGCAGGAGTACAAGATTCAAACCTCCTCCTTCGATGCCGAGTACGGACGCACTCCGGGGGCGCAACTCTCCATCGTTACTCGCAGCGGAACCAATAGCTTTCATGGCACCGCATTTGAATACCTGCGCAATGAAGTATTCGACGCCAACACATGGTTTAACAACAACGCTGGTCTGGCCCGTGCTGCAGAAAAGCAGAACGACTTTGGCGGTGTCGTCCACGGTCCGCTCTGGCGTGACAAGCTCTTCTTCTTCTTCTCCTATGAAGGGCTTCGCTTGCGTGTTCCCGAGTCCCGCCAGGACATCGTTCCGACTTCCTACGCGCGCAACATCGCATCCCCGGAAGTTGCCCCGCTACTTGAGGCCTATCCGCTTCCCTCCGCAGGGCAGGATTTACCCGGAACATACACAGGCCTCTTCAAAACAACATTCTCTAACCCGTCGGTCCTCGACGCGACCAGCGTGCGCTTCGACTTCGCGCCCACAGCTAAGCTGAATATGTTTGTTCGTGGCGACTACGCTCCATCGAATGGCGCACAGTATGGAGCATTCGATTTCTATACGCGATCCACGCTGAGTCACACGATCTCAAACGTTGACACGATCACCGCCGGCGCGACATATCTGTTCACGCCTACGGTCGTAAATGACTTCCGTTTCAACATTAGTCACTCCAAAGGCGCAACAGTCGTCACTCCAACCACGTTTGGCGGTGCTACGATTCCTTCTGACGAATACCTGTTCCAGTCCAACCCCGTCTATACGACTAAAACCTCCGTCTTTGGCGTCTTCTTCAATGACGGAACAACGGACTATTACGTAGGAAATGATGCAACCAATCACCAGCGACAGCTTAATTTTGTCGATACAGTGAGCTGGTCCAAGGGCCGTCACAACTTCAAATTCGGTGGCGACTATCGGCGTCTAACTCCCACGAATGGTTATCGTCCCTGGGACATCTTCTATGACTTCGCGGATGTGAAGACGCTGGCCACAACGGGCGTCCCGGTGTATGCCTCTATCGATAGCACCGATACCTCCGAACTACGGCCGATCTTTAATAATCTCTCGTTCTTTGCTGAAGACGCCTGGCAGGTCTCTTCACGTCTCACGCTGAACTACGGTCTGCGATGGGATTTCGGCCCGCCACCCTCTGAGGATTCAGGTCATCCGTTCTTTACCGCGACCAATCTCAACGACCCACCGAATGTCGCGCTCGCTCCCGAGGGTACCAAGCTTTGGGAATCTGACAAGAGTAACTTCGCTCCGCGTCTCGGCATTGCCTATCAGGTACATCAGAGCGCCAATTATGAAACCGTCCTGCGCGGCGGTGGCGGCATCTTCTATGGCTTGGGAAATCAGCAGGGAGCGCAAGGAACGCTTGGTTTCCCATACTCGCGAACTAAGTATCTTTATGGTGACGACGGCGCGTTTCCTGTGAGCGTAGCGGATGGCGCGCCGGTGCCTTACACCCTCGACCCGCCGTACGGCTTCGTGTTTGCTTTTGATCCGCATCTCAAGGATCCCAGGGTCTACATGTGGAACGTTTCGCTTCAACAAGACCTGGGTCTAGGCCGTAGCTTGCAGCTCTCCTATGTCGCTAATCATGGGGCCGACCTATTACGTAATGAGATGCTCACGCCGCAGATGGGTGGGAATCCAGACTTCCAGTTCCTCGACGTGATCACCAACAGTGATTACTCCAACTACAATTCGATGCAGGTACAGTTCAAGCAGAATCCATGGCATCACCTGCAGTTCCTTGCCTCCTATACATGGGCTCATTCGCTTGATAATGGTTCCGGCGTAGCACTGCCTATTCCATATCACACGGTGTATAGCCCTGCGCTCGACTACGGTAACTCTGAAAATGATGTACGCAATATGTTCAGCGCGGCTGTTACATATGAGGTGCCCACGATTAATGCGGGAAATGGGGTGGTTCGGTATATCGCTAACGGCTGGGCGGCTGATAGTGTCTTCCGATCTAACTCCGCATTGCCTATCAACATCACCACGGGCCAATACTCGTTTGGGCTGGTCTATAACAATGACGCCATCAACCAGCGCCCCAACGTTATAGCTGGGAAGCCTTTCTATCTCGAAGATTCAACGGCTCCCGGAGGCAAGGTCGTCAATGCTGCTGCCTTCAGCACGCCGACGGACACATTCACTCAAGGCGATCTTCAACGCAATGGTCTCCGCGGCTTCGGCGCGTGGCAGGAGGATCTTGCCATTCGCCGTCAATTCAAAATTCACGAAAACTGGAACCTGTTATTCCGTGCTGAGGCATTCAACATCTTCAACCATCCACTCTTTGGCGACGTAGGCACCAATGATGGGCGCAACCTGTTGACCAACTCCTTCTTCGGTGTTTCGTCACACACGCTGGCGGACTCGCTCGGAGGTGGTGGTGCTGACGGAGGCTTTAGCAGTCTTTACCAGATCGGCTCACCTCGCTCGCTGCAGTTCGCGCTCAAGCTGCGCTTCTAGTCGAAGCCATCGCAAACAGGACGAGTCCAGCGCATAATGGACTCGTCCTCTTATCCTGTTGCATCCTTCTATATAGCCGGAGCTATGCGTATGTTTGTCTTTCGTTCTTCCTCGCGGTCAGTTCTTATCGGCAACCTTGTTGCTCTTCTCTGCATATCTGTACTGCGTGCACAATCGCCTGCGTCTTCTGCATCGATTCCACTGCCGCCGCCTACAAAAGGCGAGAGCAACAGTGCCGTCATCCACGGCGTCACGGTCAATGATCCCTATCAATGGCTTGAAGATGGTTCAAGCCCCGATACGCGGGCCTGGATCGCCGGCCAGCAGCAGTACACCAACTCTCTGCTCTCATCGCGTCCAGGAATGGACCAACTGCGCGCCGCTACACGCAAGCTCGTCGATATCGAAGAGCCTCATCGCGTGCTCTATCGCAGCGGCCGCTATTTCGTAGAGAAGAAGCTCGCTGGTCAGCAGGCTGCCGGGCTTTATGTGCGCGAAGGGGTTTCGGGGCAGGACAAGCTCATTATCGATGGCGCCGGGGTCAGTGCGGAACATACGGCAACCGTTGAATTGCTGAACGTCTCAGCTGACGGAAAGTTGATGGCGTACGGAGTACGTCAGGGAGGACGCGATCAGCTTAGCATACGTTTTCGCGATCTCACGGCTGGCATGGACCTCGCTATAGATACTCTGCCCGAAGCGCGATACATCTACTGGGCGCTGCCCATGGCGCCCGATCGCTCGGCGGTTTACTACATCAAATTTGATGATGCAGGACCGCGCATCTATCGTCATCTCTTCGGCCATCCTGTTGCAGAAGACACAGTACTTTTTGGTGAACAACTTGGCCCTGAGAAGCTGCTCTCAACGAGCATCTCTCCCGACGGCAACTACCTTGTCGCCACGGTACTGCATGGCGCTTCGGGAGCTACTGATCTCTATCTTAAAGATCTTCGATCGTCTCAGCCTTTTCAGACAGTCATCGCGGGCATTCAGTCGACTTTCACCGGAATCGTCTCAGGCAACAAGCTCTACATAGAGACCAACTGGAAGGCTGGACACGGCCAGATCTTCGCAGCACCGCTCACCGCCCCCGATCAGGCGCACTGGAAGGTCGCAATTCCTGAACAGAAAGACGCGATCATCGAAGCGATATCCGTGACCAGCGATCGCATCATTGTCAACGCGATGCGGAATGCGCACTCCGAGCTGCTCGTCTATACACTCGACGGCAAATCAGAGCCGGCTATCGCATTACCCGGCCTGGGCTCTGTTGTCACCGTCGATGCGGATCCGTTGTCGCCACAGCTGTGCTTTTCCTACTCCTCTTTCCAGACACCCAACAGCTTCTATTCGTGGCACACAGGCAGTGCTCCCCAGTCCATCTCGGTCCCTGAAGTGCCAGCAGCGCTGCGAGACGTTGTCGTAGAACAGGTCTGGTATCCATCCACGGGCGGCGCGAGTGTACCAATGTTTCTTGCACATCGTCGCGACATTAAGCCAAATGGCAATCTGCCCGTGCTCCTCTACGGTTACGGAGGCTTTAATTGGGCACAGCTTCCGAGCTTCTCCGCAGAAGAAGCTGTCTGGATTGAACGCGGAGGCGTATACGCGGTTGCGAATCTACGTGGCGGCAACGAGTTTGGCGAAGCATGGCATCGCGCCGGAGAGCTTGAGCAGAAGCAGAACTCCTTCGATGACTTCGCCAATGCTGCGCGCTGGCTCGTGAGCCATAACTACACGCGTCCCGAGCGACTTGCCATTCAAGGACTCAGCAATGGCGGCCTGCTTGTGACTGCTTCCATCACCCAACATCCCGAACTCTACGGAGCCATCGTCGGGCGTTATCCTTTGATCGACATGATCCGTTACGAACGCTTCTCCATTGCTCGTTGGTGGACTTCGGAATATGGGTCGGTCAATGATCCCGACCAGTTCAAGATTCTTTACGCATATTCGCCTTACCATCACGTTGTCAAAGGAACCCATTACCCCGCCGTATTGTTGATTACGGGCGATGGCGACACGCGCGTCGATCCTTCGCATGCTCGTAAGATGACGGCGATGCTGCAGAATGCTACCGCGTCCGGCAAGCCTGTGCTGCTTCTTTACGACTCGAAATCGGGCCATTCCGGAGTTCTCTCCGCCGATGCTGAAGTCGAGCAGACGGCAAACGAACTCGAATTCCTCGAATGGCAATTACACATTTCGGAGCCCTCCAAATGATCTCGTTGCATCGCTCGCGCCTTTTTGCCGCTGCAGTTACGCTTACCTTCGTCTCGCTCGCTGCCACAGCGCAGAAGTCCGTCGTACAGCCTGCTGATATCGCCAATCTTAAGCGCATCGAATCCCCGCGCATTTCACCCGATGGCAAGCTTATCGTTTACACCATCGATACACCCGTTGCAGCCGGTAAACATCGTGATGCGCATATCTGGCTCGTTCCTGCGAACCACTCCGTGGCGGCGTGGCCGTTTGCGTACAGCGGAGCCGCTGAATCTTCGCCGGAGTGGTCGCCGGATGGCACGCACATCGCCTTCCTCTCAGACCGTCCCAACCCCCTGGCTCAGGGCGAGAACTCTCCCTTCCATTTTTCTCTCGCTCCCAACACGACTCGCGCCGACATACCTGCAAAGCCTGATACCAAGCTCATCGATCCTGAACACCCTGGCATGCAGCTCTGGCTGATCGCGCTCAGTGGTGGAGAGGCAGTTCCGCTTACGTATCTTCCCGGCGGCATTCATTCGTTCAAATGGTCTCCCGATGGCAAGTCGATTGCTTTTCTCAGATCCGATACTGACTCTAAAGAAGAGCATGACCGCAAAGAGGCTAAGAACGATGAGACCCACGTCGACGCCAACTACCGATTCAGCCGTCTCTGGATCTACGATCTCGCCTCACATCAGGCGCGCCTGCTGACTGTGCAGGATTTGAACGTCGACACTCTCGACTGGTCGCCGGACGGCAATACCATCGCCTCACGCGTCTCACCGACGCCACGCCTTGATGATTACTGGCGCGTCTCGAAGCTGGTGCTCTTCGATGTTGCTACGGGAGCAATCACACGAACGCTCGAAGAACACTCAGGTTATGAGCCTCCGGTGTTTTCGCATAACGGCAACTACATAGCCTTCTCACGTTTCACGAAGCGCGGCATCACGGATATGCATATCGTCAGGAATCTTGCCGACGGCAAAGAGATTCGCCTCGAAGACAAACTGCCTGGCACGATTGGTCAGATGTTATGGGCTGGATCTTCAAATCGGCTTCTTGTTGCAGAATATGTCGCCGCTCATACCGTCGTTGTTGACGTTGATCCGGCCAACTTCACTGTTACACCAGTCTCGGGTATCTCGATGACGAGTGAAGAGTTTCATACCAGCGGCGATGGCCGCACGCTTACTTTTCTTGGCGAATCGTCTGCCGCACCGCATGAGGTATATGTCTACGCCAATGGCGAAGCAAAAGCGCTGACCTTCACCAACCCGCAAGTAGCGAACTGGAGCCTCGGCACACAGCGGGAGATATCGTGGACAAACCCTACCGATCACCGCACAATTCACGGTGTGGTAGTGTTGCCGCCCGATTACCACGCCGGTACCCGCTACAAGACTGTTGTTCACCTTCACGGTGGCCCTGAGGAGGCGTGGACCATCGGCTTCAATGGCAACTGGTATAACTACGCCGCGATGCTCGCTTCGCATGGCTATGTTGTTCTTCTGCCCAATCCACGCGGCTCTGATGGACAGGGACCGGAATTTGCCGAGGCCAACTTTCAGGATTGGGGTGGCGGCGATTTCGCCGACATCATGGCCGGTGTTGACTACCTGATCGCACAAGGCATCACCGATCCCGACCGTATGGTCGTCGGCGGCTGGAGCTTCGGCGGCTTCATGACCTCGTGGACCGTGACTCACACCGATCGCTTCAAAGCCGGAATGGTCGGCGCCGCTGTGACCGATCTTTACACCATGGCCACGACCACTGACATCTCACCCAGCTACGAAGACGGCTACTTCGGACCGCTCTCTGGTAACTTCGAGGTTTACGACAAGCACTCGCCGGTACGTTTCGCCGCCAACTGCCACACACCTGTGCTTGTGCTTCATGGCGAGGCTGATCCTCGCGTGCCCCCTTCGCAAAGTCAGGAGTTCTATCATGCACTCCATTTCCTCGGCAGGGACGCAATTATGATTACTTATCCGCGTGAGCCGCATATCTTTACCGAGCGTGAACATCAGATAGATTCACTCACTCGCACCCTCGCGTGGTACGACAGCCACATCACCAAATGACCACTGCACCTCGCATTGACGAACGAAAACGAAGCAAACCAGATTCGTTCGTCTCAAATCTCGTCCACAATCCGCGTCGACTCTTTCTGAGGCGCGCACTTTTTCAGGTTCACCTCTGGTCGGGCATATTTCTCACGATCTACGTCATCGTTATAGCAATTACAGGGGCGATTCTCGTCTTTGAAGACGAGTTCACCGCCACGACGCTACCGTCAACTCTCAACCCCTACGACCAAGCTCGGATCGCACCTATTTCCGCAGTAATGCATGCATTTGAAACCGCATGCCCAGGCTGCAACGCAACCAATCTTGAAACTCCATCGCGCAGCGTGCCTGCCTATCAGATTCTGGCACTAGGTCCTGATCATCGTGAACTGCATCTGATCGCCGATCCCCTTACTGCAGCTATTTCTATTCAGTCACGTACCTGGGTTGAATGGGTTCATGACCTCCACGTCAACCTCTTACTAGGCAACGCTTACGGAGTCCAGATCAATGGCGTCGGAGCTGTCGTTCTGCTGGTCTTGACCATTACCGGCCTGATTCTTTGGTGGCCTGGCCTCAAGAATTGGAGCCGAGGCCTCAAGCTCAGTTTCCGCCATAACTGGCGACGCATCAACTTCGACACACACAACGCCATCGGTTTCTGGACGCTACTCATTGTCTTCTGGTGGTCGATTTCGGGTATCTATTTCGCATGGTATCGGCAAGTGGTAGCGGCAGTCAGTGTAGTCTCGCCCTTGCAAGGGATGAAGTCGCCAGAACTCCCTGCGCTCGGAGAGCATCCCGGCGCACGAGTTTCAGTTGAATCGATCGTCGCTGCGGCACAGCATGCCTCGCCGTCCGGTCATCTTTTTTCTATCAGCGATCCTTCGCTCAATAGTCCCGTTACATACGTGCTGATGGATCTTCGGGACCCCGGCGATTTTTCTCACCGTGACATCGTCACTGTTGATACAGCCACCGCGCGAATCCTGACGGTGTGGCACTACGGGCAGAACGTTACATTCGGTGACTGGATCATCTGGTCCATGCATCCGTTACATTTTGGTACGCTTTGGGGTCTGCCAATCAAGATCCTATGGTTCCTGATTGGTTTAAGCCTTGCAGTGCTCTCTGTCACCGGTCTTTTAATGTACTGGAACCGATACCTTCGCCATCGCCTACAAAGGCAATGAATCCAGTTAGCCTATCAGGAAGCCATCCAGGAGGCGTTTCTGCCGAGGATGAAGAGATCGAGAACCTGGCCGAGGGTCCTTATCAGGCTGCCGCGCGAGAAACATTCGATGAGTTTCGAGTCACATTTACTGACGGCATGAAGTTATTGTTCGATAGAACTAAAGATTCCGACTTTGTTCCTGCGATGCGATCACTCTGCAACAAGCGATCGGTCGAGGTCGTGTAGATTGGCACGTAGTTAGCTCCTTGACATACATATCCTCCAAATGTACATTTTCGATGCCTCAAAATGTGCGATCTTAGAAAGCTTGTGCGATTATCGCCAAGATTTATAGGGCTTGTGTGGCAGAAATCGGTTCGTCGCACAGAGCGACTTTCCTTAGCCTTCAGTTGCTCCCGTTTGTGCAACGGGCATTTACCGACTTCACTCGGCAGGTTGCTGGACACGATGTATTCTCCATGCGAGACGGTTGGGTTCGATCTAACCCGTGAGTGTGTTTCCCAGTACTGCTGACGTACGATGATTGCTGTTACTGCACCGGACCGTGATGGAAGCTTGACGTGGAACACTGAGCCAGCAAGTGGCAGATGGCGAAGCTCTCTAGCAAAACAAATTCCAGGGTCTGCGCTTTCTTCTGATGGAACGTTGGTTGACATTCGACAAGGCAAGAGTCTCAGGCACAGAGAGCTAACTGAACGGTGAAGGTTCATCGTATTTAGAAAGGAAGAACATGCCGGAATATGAGGGTCGTTGGAAGACTGTCAAGGTCGATATAGAGGACGGAATTGCCTGGGTCACGCTGAATCGGCCGGAGAAGCGTAATGCCATGAGCCCAACTCTGAACCGTGAAATGCGCGAGATTCTTGAAGAGCTGGAGATCGATCAGGATGTAAAGGTTCTTGTACTAACTGGTGCAGGAGAGTCCTGGTCCGCGGGTATGGACTTGAAAGAGTATTTTCGCGAGGTAGACAAGGCGCCTGAAGTGGTTCAGGAAAAAGTTCGCCGCGATGCTTCTACCTGGCAGTGGAAGCTTCTGAGAATGTATGCCAAGCCGACCATTGCGATGGTGAATGGATGGTGTTTCGGCGGCGCCTTCTCTCCTCTTGTAGCCTGCGATCTTGCAATTGCTTCAGAGACCGCCATCTTCGGCCTGTCTGAGATCAACTGGGGAATCCCGCCCGGCAACCTGGTCAGCAAAGCCATGGCCGATACTGTTGGGCATCGCAAAGCGCTCGAGTACATCATGACTGGCGATACCTTTACCGGTGCCCAGGCGGCGGAATTTGGCCTGGTGAACAAGGCGGTGCCGCTGGAACGGCTGCGCGAAGAGACCTTAGCCCTCGCGAAGAAACTGGCAGACAAGAACTCGGTGGTGCTCCGCGCCGCAAAGCATGGCTTTAAACGTTGCCGTGAACTGACGTGGGAGCAAAGTGAAGATTATCTTTATGCAAAGCTCGACCAGTCCCAACTGCGCGATCCTGAACACGGCCGTGAGCAGGGAATGAAACAGTTCCTCGACGAAAAAAGCATCAAGCCCGGATTGCAGTCTTACAAGCGCTAGCACGCTATAGAAAATCTCGAGAACGGAGAATTATGCAAACAGTAGATTTGCTTATCGGAGGGCAATCGCTTTCCGCGGGCAATAAAGCAACATTTGATCGAATCGATCCATTTACCGGCGCCGTTGCGTCGCGTGCTGCTGCTGCCACGGTCGAGGATGCGGACGCAGCGGTTGCGGCGGCTCGGGTGGCGTTTGCGGGATGGAGCGCTCTCTCCCCAACCGAGCGGCGGAAACGTTTGTTGCAAGGCGCAGAGGTGCTGGTATCTCGGACTGAGGAATTCATCGCAATCGGCGTTGCCGAGACTGGTGGGACACCGGGCTGGTATGCCTTCAACGTCGCGCTCGCAGCGAACATGCTGCGGGAAGCTGCCAGCATGACCACGCAGATTGCCGGCGAGGTGATTCCCTCGGATGTGCCCGGAAGCGTTGCAATGGCTGTTCGGCGGCCGTGCGGAGTGGTGCTTGGCATTGCTCCGTGGAATGCGCCGGTGATTCTCGGCATGCGGGCCATTGCCATGCCACTGGCATGCGGCAACACAGTTGTACTCAAAGGATCTGAGCTGTGCCCCGGAGTTCATGCCCTCATTGGCTCCGCGTTGCAGCAGGCCGGACTTGGCGATGGCGTGGTCAACGTGATTCTCAATGCACCGGCCGATGCTCCCGCAATCGTGGAGCGGCTGATCGCCAACCCAGCCGTTCGCCGCGTCAACTTCACCGGCTCCACGCCGGTTGGCCGCATCATTGCGCAGACTGCCGCGCGATACCTCAAGCCGGTGCTTCTCGAGTTGGGCGGCAAAGCCCCTTTGCTGGTACTGGACGATGCAGACCTCAACGCTGCTGCGGCAGCCGCGAACTTTGGCGCTTTCATGAACCAGGGGCAAATCTGCATGTCGACGGACCGGATTATTGTGGATGAGCGCGTAGCTGAGACGTTTATTCAAAAGCTGTTAGCGAGAGCAATGCCCCTGGTAGCCGGTGATCCTCGGCGGAAAGATGTCGCGCTCGGAACCTTAGTTTCTCCTGAAGCTGCGATACGAGTTGGGAACCTTGTACAGGATGCAATGAATAAGGGCGCGCGCCTTGTGATGGGTGGCGGGATTGATGGCTCCGTGATGCAGCCAACCGTACTTGATCATGTGACGTCAGCAATGAAGATCTACTCTGAAGAATCCTTCGGCCCTGTAGTGGCCGTTCTGCGTGCAGCCGGAGAGAGTGACGCCATCCGCCTTGCCAACGATTCTCCATTTGGCCTCTCGGCGGCTGTCTTTACTGCCGACTCAACCCGTGGATTGCGTGTAGCTGATCAGATCGAGTCTGGAATTTGTCATGTGAACGGCCCTACTGTCCATGACGAAGCGAACATGCCTTTTGGGGGCGTAAAGGACAGCGGATATGGTCGCTTTGGAGGAAAGGCTGCGATTGCCGAATTCACCGATCTTCGCTGGATCACCGTACAAACAGGGCCGCGGCACTACCCCTTCTAAACACTCCGATCACTGAGTTATTTGCGAACAAGGAAGAGAATTTTGGTTAACTCGCCAGATCGTAATCCAATTGACAGGCTCTTGCGCCCGCGATCTGTGGCAATTGTGGGCGCATCCATGGCGCCCTCTTCATTTGGTGCGTCGGTACTGAGGAATCTCGACGATGCAGGCTTCCAGGGAGATCTGTACCTTGTCAATCCCAAGCGCTCTGAGATTCATGGACGGCCCTGCCTGCCGTCGATTGACGCACTTCCTGAGGGCGTGGATTGCGCGGTATTGGCGATTCCGCGGGCAAGTGTGCTTGAAGCTGTAGCCGCCTGTGGCCGGCGTGGCGTTGGCGGCGTCATCATCTTTTCTGCCGGCTTTGCTGAGAGCAGCGCCGGAGGCCGGGTTGAGCAGGAGGAAATCGCCGCCATTGCAGAGGCTTCCGGGATGATTGTCGAAGGCCCAAATTGCCTGGGCATGGTGAATTTCGTCGATGGCATTCCGCTCACGTTTGTTCTCACCCCGCCTGCCCGCCACAGCAGCAACCGCGGTATCGCGATCGTTTCTCAGAGCGGGGCAATGGCTGCTGTTGTCAGTGTTGCGTTGAGGTATCGTGGCGTGGGAATTTCCTACTCTGTTTCCACTGGCAATGAGGCTGTCAGTACAGTAGAGGATTTTGTTGACTATCTGATCGATGATCCTCATACGAAGGTCATTCTCATGATCGTCGAGAAATTTCGGCAGCCGGCAAAATTTCTTGCTCTGGCTAAGCGAGCACGAGAACACGGCAAATTCATCGTGCTTCTTCATCCGGGAAGAAGTAGCGCTGCTCGTGCCTCAGCTGAAACTCACACGGGCGCGTTGGCGGGTGACTACGCAGTGATGCGCACCAAGGTGAGCCACGCAGGAGTGATTGTTGTTGACCTTCTGGAAGAACTGCTGGATGTATCAGAGGTATTGCTCCTAAGTGAATACCTTCCCACTGGCGGCGCGGCGGTATTTACGGAGTCTGGTGCCTTTAAGGCAATCACACTGGATCTCTGCGACTCTCTCGGTCTGGTGCTTCCGCCTTTGAGCAATGCCACCGCCGCCGCTCTTCGGCAGGTGTTGCCCGAGTTTATTCCGCCCAGCAACCCACTGGATCTCACAGCGCAGGGGCTAGTTGATCCAGACCTGTACAGGCGCTGCGTGCCGCCCATTCTCGCAGACGATCAATACGGAAGCCTGGTACTGGGCATTATTCTCACCGATCAGGCAACCAGCGAACTTAAGTTCCCACCGATACTCGGGGCGCTCAAGGCACTCAGTCCCACCAAACTTGTGATCTTTGCTGGCCTCGATGAAGGCGCGCAGGTATCGTCTGCGTATATTCGCGAGCTGCGTTCTCTTGGAGTACCTTTTTTCCCAACTCCCGAGCGTGCGTTTCGCGCTCTTGCACTTGTGACACGGTTTGCGGATGCGGAGGAGAGCCAGCGTAGTATGGTCAGCGATTCGCCTTCGCAAAAGGCGAGTCTTTCGGAGATACCGCGAGGCGTCTTACCCGAATACCGAAGCAAGCTGTTACTTCAGGCGCTCGGTATTCCGATTCCCAAGGGCTCTCTTGCGAAATCGCTTGAGGAGGCACAGGCGATAGCGGCGCATATAGGATATCCCGTTGCGCTCAAAGCGCAATCTGCACAGCTATCCCACAAAAGCGATGCAGGTGGCGTGGTGCTTGGCCTCGTAGACGCAGAGGCGTTGTCTGCCGGCTGGCTGAATATGCACGACAGCATTGCGGCGAAGCACCCTGATCTGCTTCTTGATGGAGTGCTAGTCGAGAAGATGGGGGCGCGTGGCCTGGAGTTGATCGTTGGGGCGCGGAACGATCCGGACTGGGGACCTATCTTATTAATCGGCGCAGGTGGCGTGCTTGCCGAGGTGTTGAATGATGTCAGACTCATTCCACCCGGACTCTCGGTGAGGGGGATCGTTGATGAGTTCCATCAGTTGAAGAGCTCAGCGCTATTGCTTGGTTTTCGGGGTTCCAAGCCGTGCGATGTTCGTGCCGTTGCTGATATCGTTCAGAGGCTTGGGGCGTTCATGCTCGAGTATCCCCAAATTCAGGAGATCGACCTGAATCCTGTCGTGGTCTACCCGGACGGCCAGGGGGCCGTGGCACTGGATGCGCTGATCGTAACGGATTGATGTTTCGGAGAGAGTTCGCACACTCGGAGATTCAACGGTCTCACAAATGTGAGAGTGACGGAATTGAGGCGTATCCATGGGGCTCACAGATCAAGTAGCCAGCCAGGAATTGAATGTCACGAAATTTTTCAATAACAGGCCGATTGCGCCTGCCCAATGGATGATCCTGTGTGTCTGCTTTCTGGTCATGATTCTGGATGGGTTCCACACGGGAGCCATGGCGTTTGTTGCTCCTGCGTTGATCGCAGATCTTGCGATTCCACATCTGGCCCTTGGAACGATCCTTTCGGCGGCACTGGTTGGGCTTACTGTAGGCACTTTCGCCGCTGGTCCGCTGGCAGATCGGTTTGGACGCAGGCGCATTCTGATCTACTCGGTATTGATCTGCAGCATCGGAAGTTTATTGACCACTCGGATTACGGGCGCATCCACGTTGATAGCCTGCCGGTTTCTCACGGGCCTTGGCATCGGCGCAGCTATGCCGAACTGCACGACCCTGGCATCTGAATTTATTCCCGCACGGCGGCGAGAGCTGTTGTTGAACATGATGTTCTGCGGATTTCCGCTCGGAGCATCTACCAGCGGGTTTTTTACCGCTTGGATTGTTCCGCACTACGGCTGGCGAGGTGTCTTCCTGACTGGCGGAGTGCTACCGATTTTTCTGGCGGCATTTCTCTTCCGCATGCCGGAATCAATCAGCTTCATGGTGGTTCGTAAGTACCCAGTGGAGAAGATAAGGGCAGCGCTGAGCATGATTGCAGGTGCCGACAAGCAAGCAAACGCGCTGATTGACTCGGCCTCCAGGTTTGTAACATCGGAAGCTGCTATCCCACGAGCAAAGTCGCCACTGCAGGTCATTCTCTCGAGGCGCTATTTGCTTGGCACCGTAATGCTGTGGCTGGCGTATTTTATGGGTCTGGTGTTGTATTACCTGCTCACCAGTTGGATGCCGACACTGATTCGAGATGCGGGTTATTCGGTGAGCCGAGCTGCTACCGCGAGTGCCTTATTCCCTCTGGGTGGTGGCCTGGGTGCAGTGTTGTGTGGGTGGCTGATGGGGCGAACAAATGCTACGCGCGTAGTGAGTGGCGCCTATCTGCTAACGGCAATCCTGCTCGTTGTGCTTGCCCGATCGACGGGAAACATTACTTCCCTGATGTTCATGACGTTGCTGTCAGGGATTGCCATGAATGGAGCACAGTCCTCTATGCCAGTGCTGGCGGCAACCTTCTATCCAACCTTTGGCAGAGCATCTGGAGTGGCATGGATGCTTGCAATGGGACGTATCGGCGGAATCATCGGTGCATTTGGCGGCGGAGTCCTGCTGAATGCGGGCTATTCCCTTCGCCAGATCATTTCCAGTCTCTCGGTAGCAGCGCTGATTTCAGCATTGGCCATGTTTTGCAAGGATTTCGGAAACGGACCGAGTGGTTCTCAATTCCTACCTGAGATTCATCCTGAAACTTCGGTAAAGCACGTTTCTGAATGAATACACTGCATTGAAAGTGTTGTTCTTGGCTTGCTACGTCCGAGCGACGGTCGATCCGCCAAGGGCTATGGCGAGCGCAGAAAGTTTGCCGCGCAATGAAAATCAGAGGCTGACTGCTGAAAGATAAAATCCGATGTAGTATGCATAATCATATTCAACTGTGGGTCCGGGAGAACAACTCGTGTTAGCACAAAGGCCAAGCAAGTCGCGTTTGAAGATGAGTTGTGCGATGTTCTTGACCAGCTCGCTGTGCGGTGCGACGTGTTTGGCTATGCCAGAAGTCCCAAAGGACAAGATGCCGGCGATCATAGAGCAGTTTTCCGCGGATGGAGATGCTCTGGGTGCGAGCTATCCGGTACGAATTTCTCCGGCACGGATGGCGCGTTTCGCACGATTCCTGAGCGATGAGCAGTCCGTTCTTCAGGCGATGAATTTTGAAGCTCTGTCAGACCAGGACAAGCTGGATTACCTGCTGCTCCGGAACCGGCTGACCTTGGATACGCATGAACTAACAATCGAGGAGAAGCGTCTTAAGGAGATGCAGCCTCTGCTTCCGTTCACGGAGACAATAGAGAATTTTATGGAGGGTTTGCGGCTTGTACAGCGGCCGAATCCTGAGATCGCGGCAGGGCAATTGACGGCGATGGTGAAACAGATCCAAGCTGCACAGAAAGCTCTGGATCCCAAGCAGGAAATCCATCATGAATCTGACACAAAGAAGAAAGTCAATCCAGTCGTTGCGTACCGTGCGGCCCAATCGACCGAGCAATTGAGTGAGAGCCTCAAGAAGTGGTTTGACTTCTACAACAGCTACGACCCTGAGTTCACCTGGTGGATGGCCATGCCGTATAAGGACGCTCAGAAGGCCCTGCTCGACTACCAGGCATTCTTGAAAACAAAGCTTGCAGGCATTGCAGAAGAGGAGAAGGCCCCTGTCATTGGTGATCCTGTGGGTCGAGAAGCATTGCTGACGGAATTGCAGGACAACCTGATTCCGTATACGCCTGAAGAGCTGATGGCGATTGCTCAGACCGAAATGGACTGGTGCAAGAAGGAGATGTTGAAGGCTTCTCGTGAGATGGGCTATGGCGACGATTGGCACAAAGCTCTTGAACACGTGAAGCAGATGCACGTACCTCCCGGCGAGCAGCCGGAAGTGATTCGCAAGCTCATCGCTGAAGGATCTGAGTTCGTCAAGCAACACGACATGGTCACGGTACCTGCGCTAGCCGATGAGACGTGGCGCATGATCATGATGACTCCCAAGCGTCAGTTGGTGAATCCGTTCTTCACTGGCGGAGAAGAGATAAGTGTTTCCTACCCTACGGATACGATGACTTACGAGCAGCGTGAGATGAGCATGCGCGGCAACAATATCCCGTTTTCGCATGACACGGCGTATCACGAGATGATTCCTGGGCATTTCCTTCAGTTCTATATGGGTGAGCGGTACCACTCCTATCGCCAGGCCTTCGATACGCCTTTTTGGACCGAAGGCGACGCTTTTCAATGGGAGATGGAGTTATACGATCTGGGTTTCAACAAGACTCCTGAGGAGCGGGTGGGCGCATTGTTCTGGAGGATGCATCGCTCCGCGCGCGTCATGTTTACGATGCATTTTAATTTAGGCCAGTGGACCCCCAGGCAGTGTGTTGAATATCTGATCGATGAGGTTGGACACGAGCCAGACAATGCTGCTGCCGAGGTTCGTCGGTCTTTTGATGGTTCGGTGGGCCCGCTTTATCAAAGTGCGTATCTGATGGGGGCTTTGCAGATTCGCGCGCTGCGGAAAGAGCTTGTCGATGGACACAAGATGACGGAGCGGCAGTTCCATGATGCGATTTTGCATGAGGGGCCGATGCCGGTTGAGTTGTTGCGGGCAGACTTGATGAAGCAGACGTTGACGCGGGATTTCAAGACGAGCTGGGAGTTTTACGGAGCGCATCCTGCACATCCATGAGTGTGGGTTGTATAGCTTCAGTTGATTGGGTGACGTATCGTTTGGCATGCAACCGTGTTTCCGGAGATATGAGATGAGGAATGGCGAGTCGATTTCGCGTAGAAACTTTTTGGTAAATGCGGCCGGTATGGCCGGCGCCATGGCAGTATTAAATTCCGACTCGGTACTCGCTCAGGACGCTGTGTTGGATACTCCGCGCAGCAACAACAAGCGCGGGCGCGAGAAGGTAGCGTGGAAGGTTCAGCCTTTTCCCATGACACAAGTGAAGCTGCGCAGCGGCCCGCTGAAGGATGCGATGGAGATCAATCGCGCATACCTTGTCGAAGTACCCAACGATCGCCTGCTGCATATGTTTCGCGTCACTACGGGCCTGCCGTCGGTTGCAGAGCCGTTAGGTGGGTGGGAGGCTCCGGACTGCGAACTACGTGGCCATTTCGCTGGCGGGCACTATTTATCGGCATGCGCGCTTATGTATTCAAGTTCCAGGGACGAGGAACTGCGTGAGAAAGGCAATGCGCTGGTGACTGAGCTGGCCAAATGTCAGAAGTCCAACGGATATCTCGGCGCATATTCTGAGGAGTTTTATGATCGTCTGAAGAATCAGAAAAAAGTCTGGGCACCCTTCTACACCTATCACAAGATCATGGCAGGGCATCTTGACATGTATGTGCACTGCGGCAATGAGCAGGCGCTACGCACCACCCAACGGATGGCAGACTGGGCCTATGACTGGATCATGCCGATTCCAGAGGACCAGCTCGCACATATTCAACGCGTAGAGTTTGGTGGCATGACGGAAGTGCTGTACAACCTCTATGCGATCAACGGCAATGAGAAATACGCAGTATTGGCAAGGAGATTTGGCAAGAAGGAGTTTTTTGATCCCTTGGCTGCAAGAGAAGATCATCTTGCCGGCCTTCATGCGAACACACATATCCCACAAGTGATCGGCGCGGCCCGCGGATACGAGCTAACTGGTGACGGCGCTATCACACGATCTCGGACTACTTCTGGCATCAGGTCGTCGATCAACATACTTACAGTACCGGTGGCACGAGCGACGGCGAGGGTTGGCAGGAGCCTGGCAAACTAGCCAGGCAACTCGGGTCTGCTGCGGAGGAGTGCTGCTGCAGCTACAACATGATGAAGCTGAGCCGTCATGTCTACGGTTGGACAGTCGATCCCAGGGTGATGGACTATTACGAACGATTGATGTTCAACGTACGGCTTGGCACACAGGATAAGGACGGCATGTTGATGTACTACGTCCCACTGAAGCCTGGGATGTGGAAGACATTCGGAACCAGATTCAATGCCTTCTGGTGTTGCACTGGCACGGGTGTTGAAGAATACGCAAAGAGCAACGATTCTATCTACTTCCATGACGCGGATAGTGTGTACGTCAATCTCTTCATAGGCTCTGAAGTTAACTGGCCTGAGAAAGGTCTGACGCTGATTCAAGAGACGAACTTTCCGCAGGAAGAGGGCACGACACTTACTGTCCGCGCCCACAAACCGAAAGAACTCGCGCTCAAGATTCGCATCCCCTACTGGGCTACGGAGGGCGTGAAGATCAAGGTGAATGGTAAGTTGCAAACAATTGCAACGGTCTCAGGTACTTATGCAGAGTTGAAACGAACCTGGCGAGACGGCGACAAGATTGAAGTTGCATTGCCATTCGGTTTTCACACCGCTCCATTGCCGGACGATTCGACGTTACAGGCTGCCATGTATGGACCTCTGGTGCTTGCTGCCGAGATGGGCAGAGAAGGTTTGACCAGGACAATGATCTATGGCGACAGCGGACCTGATGATGAGCATCAGAAGGCTATCGAGATGCCACAGGTGACCATTGCAAAAACCAGCGGACCGATGACTTGGGTAGAGCGCGTGCCGGGTGAGACCCTGAGGTTCCGCACAGTAGCTGGAGCGGGGAATTTAAGTTTGAAGCCGTTGTATCAGATCATGGATGAGCGCTACTCGGTCTATTTAAAGGTGAATGAGAAAGCCGTTTAGAATACGATCCATCTCATAGGAGAATCATTGAAGCAACCCGAAACGACGCAATTGCCTGCCAGCGATTTAACCACTAAGGGGACGACAGCATTCAAGCGCTGTCTAGGCTTATTCGACTCGGTCATGGTCGTGGTGGGAGTCATGATCGGCTCGGGGATATTTATTGTGTCAGCAGAGATGTCGCGTTTGATTGGCAGTTCAGGCTGGTTGCTGATTGCGTGGACAGTCACTGGAGTTCTTACCGTTGCGGGTGCCTTGTCTTATGGCGAACTCGCGGCGATGATGCCTGATGCCGGCGGCATGTATGTATACCTGCGCGAAGCGTTCTCGCCGATCTGTGGGTTTCTATATGGTTGGACATTATGGACGGTGATTCAAACTGGCACGATTGCTGCCGTTGCGATAGCCTTTGCACGATTTAGCGGAGTGTTATTTCCGGGCATTTCTGAAAATAACTACATCGTTACGCCGACGTTGATTTCTGCCCGATATGCGCTATCCCTGTCGACTGCGCAAGTAGTGGCAATTGGGGTAATCGTAGTTCTTGCAGTTGGCAATAGTCTTGGCGTGCAGTACGGCAAGTTGATTCAGAACGTCTTCACCATAGCTAAAATCAGTGCGCTGATTGTCTTGATTGTTCTGGGTCTGACAGTGTGCGCCAATCGCGCTGCAGTGCAGGCAAATTTTGCGCATCCGTGGTCGCTTTCAGGTCTATCGTTGTCGGGGTCTGCGCTTACTGGTGTGCTGGCTATGATTGTTGCCTTGTGTATATCGCAGACTGGATCGCTGTTCTCGGCTGACTCCTGGCATGACATAACTTTTGTTGCCGCAGAGGTTAAGAATCCACGAAAGAATCTGCCGCTCGCCCTTCTGATCGGAACGGCAAGTGTGATTCTTTTATATCTGCTTTGCAATCTCGCGTATCTTGCCAGCCTGCCATTGAGCGCAATTCAACATGCTCCTGAAGATCGCGTAGGAACTGCTGTTTTGCAGACGATCTTTCCTCGCTTCGGTGCGCCTTTGATGGCTATAGCCATCGTTCTTTCTACTTTTGGAACTGTGAATGCGCTTACGCTGGCCGGGGCTCGCGCCTGCTACGCGATTGCGCGGGACGGCTTGTTCTTCACGGCTGCCGGCAAGTTGAATAAAGCGGGCGTACCGGGATGGGCGCTGGGGATTCAGGGCTTGTGGTCAACTGTGCTGGTATTGCCGCGCACGTATGATCCGATCACTCATGAGTATGGAAATCTCTACAGTAATCTGCTCAACTACGTGATATCCGCGGCCCTTTTGTTTTATATCCTAACGATCGCTGCAGTCTTTCGATTGCGGCGAACACGACCACTAGCCGAGCGACCGTACAAGACTTGGGGATATCCGTGGCTGCCGGCGTTATATATTGTTGGTGCCTCAATCATTGTGGCCGTTTTGTTTGTCTACCGGCCCGAGACTACCTGGCCGGGCCTGGTGATCGTGGCGCTGGGCATTCCGGTGTATTTTCTGATGCGTAGAGTTCCTCACAAAACCGTGTGATCTGCTCACAAGAAGAGTAATGCTCCGGCATTCATGTCGGAGCATCGCTGTTGATAGAGACCGATCGCGTAGTCACTGGCTATTCAGGCTTTGGTGAGAATGCCGGGGCGGCTCTTCAGCGCATGTTGAACGACCGCTCGTGCTGCCTTCAGTTCTTCGCCAATCAACTCGAGACGGGGCGGGCGGACGCGTGCGTTTCCTTCGCCCACTTCCTGCTGTACAAACTTGATGAGCTGAATGAATTTCGGCACCGTGTCCATGCGCAGCAAAGGAAGAAACCAGCGATACAGTTCAAAGGCTTCTTTGGTCCGGCCTTGAATAGCTAAGTCGAACAGTGCAACCGACTCCACCGGCATAGCGTTAACCAGGCCAGCGATCCAGCCCGTGGCGCCAGCGGCGATGCCCTCTACAATCGCATCGTCGACGCCGACGAAGATATGCAGGCGGCCATCGTCGATTGCACGAATAGCAGCGATGCGGCGAACGTCAGTGCTGGACTCTTTTACCGCAGCGAGATTGGAGTGCTCTGCGGCCAACTCGTGAATCTGCTCGGGGAGAAAATCTGTTCCGTAAGCTACAGGGTTGTTGTAGAGCATGCAAGACAGCGGTGTTGCACTGAAGATCGCGGCAATATGCGCCTTGGTTTCACGCCAATCGCCGAGATAGACATAGGGAGGCAGCACCATCAGGCCTTCGCAGCCTGCGTCAGCAGCAGCCTTGGCAAGCGCAACGGCCTCGGCTGTAGAAAGGGATGAGATCGCGGCGACGATAGGCGCGCGTCCGTTGGACGTGGCGACCATGTTCTTGAGGATGGCGATCTTTTCATCAAAGGTGAGCGTTGCCGCTTCGCCGAGCGACCCCAGCGACACGAGGCCCGTGCAGCCGCTATCGAGCATCCACGCGGCGTGTTTGGCCATGAAAGCGTGATCCACTTTCAGTTCTGCATCGAAGCAGGTAGTCATTGCGGGCATTACGCCGTACCAATTCATCGTGAATCTCCTTCAAACTTCTTGTGTATTTTGCATTTCCGATTGAGTATAAGTCTGCGAAGATACGAGACTTGAGATGAGGGCAGGGAAGACCGGAGGACGGACTGAGGCGTCATTCCATCCAAGCAGAAATTCGGCGGCTGAGCCGCAGATGCGGCCTTGGCAAGGCCCCATGCCGCAGCGCGTATGAAGCTTGGCATCCCGCCATGAGCGATGCTGGCGGACGATGCCATATGAGATATCTTCGCAACGGCATAACAGAGTAGTAGCATCCGGAAGCGATCTGAGTTCTGGCCGTAACGCAAATGCTTTGGACAGCCTCGAGGCAAAGCGTCTCCACTTTTCTCTCTTACCGAAAAGAGAACGCGCCTTTTCTTTTTGGCCGCTCACAACGAGACCTGCGATCTGGCCTTCGATCAGCGAGAGTTCCAGGCCACCAATGCCCGTCGGTTCGCCCGCACAATAGACACCAGGAATAGAGGTCTGTTGCCACTCATTTACGGTGATCGCGCCGCTCTGGCGATCACAGCCTATTAGAGCGGCAAGTTCGGTGTTCGGTACGAGATGGAAGCCACATGCCAGGTAGTCGCAGCTGATGGTTTTCCTCTTGCCGCGGATCGACAAAGTCACATCGCGTAACTGGTGGTCGCCGTTAGCCTGCACCGGCCATGCAGAGGTATGAAACGGGATCTTCAAAGTAGATCCTCTGTAGCGAAGGCCTTCCATAATCTTGGCAGGAGTGCTCAGCAAAGCAAAAGCAAACGGCATAAGCTGTGCGAAAGAAGCCTGCTCGCAGATACAGATAACTTCGGCTCCAGCCGATTTAAGATAGGCCGCGACAGCAAGCAATAACGGTCCGCTGCCTGCGATAACGACACGCTTGCCGGTCACAGGCAGGCCACCCTTGACCATTGCCTGAAGGGCTCCGGCACCCATCACGTTGGGCAGCGTCCAGCCCGGGAAGGGAAGAAAGAGTTCGCGCGCGCCGGTCGCTAGTATCAGGTTTTCAAATTGAAGATCGATCACCTTGCCACCTCGCTCAGCGCGAAGAGTCCTGGCAGACGGATGATCGAAAACAGGCCATCCTTGCAATGAAACAACCTGTGCAGCGAGAAGTCTCTGATGCCATTTTGCGACATTGCTGAGTGGTTTGTGTTTTCCAAGCGATTCCCGCCATATCTGTCCGCCAGCGCTTGGATTGTCGTCGACAAGACCGACCTCCGCACCATCTTCGGCAGCGCAAATTGCCGCTGAAATACCAGCAGGTCCACTGCCGACAACAAGCGTGTCAAAATGGCGAGTCATGTAGTGTGAATATCCATATCCGGTTCGCAAAGCAGTTGGCAGGTACGAGTGTGCGGCTGTCCGTTCACCATGGCACGACATTCAAAACAGATCCCCATGGCGCAGAGTGGCCCGCGCAGTTGGCCACCTACGGATGTGCGGCAGGCGAGGTCGGAGATCCCGATTGCAGAGGCCACGGTGCATCCTGCAAGCACAGTGAGTGTGATGCCGTTTATCTGAATTGCAATCTCCTCACGCATGAAACATCTCCACCGTTGAAGGCGACGCAGAGTCATTGACCAACCTTGACGGTAGGTATGGATCGAGAGGGATCGCCGATGCTCTGCCAAGCAGGTGATCTGCGAGCAAACGCGCAGTTGCAAGAGATGTCGTGATGCCGAGCCCTTCATGACCTGTCGCGAGAAAAACTGATACATCTTCGGTAGGGCCGATGAGCGGCAGCTTATCTGGCGTTGCCGCGCGGAATCCGGACCAGACGCGAAGCGCCGAAAGGTTCGCAAGCTGAGGCATATACAGAGCTGCCCGCTCAATCATTGCAGAGACGATGTCACGATCAATGCCGGAGTTTTCTGCGCCATACTGCCGGGACGATCCGATCAGAAGCTGCCCTGTCTTACGCGGCTGGACATTGAAGGCCACCGAATCAGCCGTAGAGGAATGAGCACTTTTCAGATAACCAAGCTCGACCAGTTGATGGTGTAAAAAATCTGGGTAACGGTCCGTGATGATCAGATGACCCTTGCGTTTCTTAATCGCGATGCCCGGCGTCAGTTCCGGCGCGAATGAGCCAGTCGCGTTGATGATAATTGGGGAATGAATCTGCGTACCGTCTCGCAAGACCACGAGACCGCTACCAATTGCGACCACATCCTGGCCGAGAATCAGTTCTAGTGCCGGCTGCTCTTGCTTCGCTTTTTCAAGCAGATATCCAGCAGCGCACGGGGGATACAGAACAGCATCGGAGCTTACTCGCAAACCACCAGCCAGCGGACGGCGCAAGTTAGGTTCTGCTTCTGCGAGAGACTGTGCATCGAGTACTTCCACCGGTATTCCGCGAGCAGTGTAGAACGCGAATTTGCGATGTACTTCGGCCATTTCTTCATCATCCGCTGCCACCCAGATAGTTCCCGTGCGTTCATATTCGACGGAGGCCGGCAACTCTGGCGCGAGCGCCTGCCACAATGATTGCGAATAGCTTGTCAGAGCAAATTGCGCCTCGGAATCGTCCATGACGACGATGTGTCCCATGCCCGCTGCAGTTGCCCCCGAACCGATACCGCGGCGTTCGATAACGGCCACATGCATGCCTGCACTTGCCAGTTCCAACGCGCATGCTGCTCCCACAATGCCGGCGCCTGTCACCACGGCATCGAAGCTGCCGCTCATTTAGCGATACCCAGGCGAAAGGGATCGGCAGGATCGAGCAGCAGCGTGCCTTCGGCCGTGACATACGCAAACCCGCTAATGCTGGGAATAATAACCTCGCTTAGACTGGAGGCAGGGACATGGAAACTGCCCTCAAAGATGCCGCCAAGAATTCCTTGCTGCTTCCATATTTCGCCCGCAGCCAACTTACCGTCGGCATGGAGACAGGCGAGCTTTGCACTGGTTCCCGTGCCGCAAGGCGATCGATCGTATGTCTTTCCGGGGCAGAGAACGAAGTTGGTGCTTTGGGCCGAGCCTGACCTGGGAGAGCTGAAGAGCTCAATGTGGTCGATCTCCGCTCCATCGCGCCCGGTTATGCCGGCTGCTGCTAAAGCGGTACGAATCTCCCACGCATATTGCGTCAGCTCGTCGGCATGTTGGAGGGCCAATTCTTTTCCGTGATCCTCGACGAGGAAAAACCAGTTGCCCCCCCAGGCAACGTCGCCCGTTACTACGCCATGTCCCGGCACATCGACTGAGACTTGATGGAGATGACGATAGGCAGGGACGTTCTCTATGGTGACTTTGCCATCGTCATGGAGCGTTGCGGAGACAAGGCCAACCGGGGTCTCAATGCGATGTACGCCCGCTGTGATGCGATCGAGGTATGCAAGCGAAGTGACGAGACCAATCGTCCCGTGTCCACACATGCCCAGATATCCAACGTTATTGAAAAAGATCACTCCTGCCGCGCATTGCGGGTCGACCGGTTGGCACAGGAGCGCTCCGACGATCACGTCCGAGCCACGTGGTTCATTGACCGTTGCAGTGCGAAGGTCATCGTGTTCACTTCGCAAGCGTTCCAGGCGTTCCGCAAGTGACCCGGTGCCCAGGTCAGGCCCTCCGGAAAAGATCAGGCGTGTCGGCTCGCCCTCGGTGTGCGAGTCGAGAAACGAGATTTTACGTGGGCTTCGGATAATGTGTATACCTCAATGTCTACTACGCCGTTTGATCACAGTCGGGTTTTGGAGCTAACGTCTTTTCAATGAAGTTCGCCGGTGTTAATTTTATCGCAGGTCAACTTGACGGCCGGAACAATGCACTCAGAAGCAATCAGGTATGGAGATGTGAATCAACGCTTCGGAAGATCACTTTTTGCTCTATGCCCGTGAAAAAGTCCTTTGGCAGGAATGTCTCTCTTGATGGTGTGGGAACAGACAGGTAGATTTTCCTTGACGTCGATGGTAGCCGGTGGTTTGCTGATTCAAATATGTCGGAATCGGGTAGTTCCGCGCTGGTTGATTTGAAAAAATGGCACATTCTTCTACTTAGATCAAGATCGCAACGAGTCTTGGGATGGACCTACTCGTGAAGTCGCACGTTGCACTTAATCGATGGGCTTGAGGAGGTTGCCAGTATGTTACGGCGAAGTTCTCGTCTCAGAACGAAAACTCTGAATATCACGGCCAGGGTAATGTTGATTGCATTTCTCCTGGTCATCCCTTCCATGATGTCAGCGCAAGGCTACTTCGCGACATTGAGTGGAACCATGACGGACCCCTCCGGTGCCGTGATTCCTGGCGCCAAGGTAACTCTTCTGGACCAGGAGAAGGGCTACCAATTTCACGCGACCTCAGACAGTAGCGGACGCTATCTATTTCGGTCTATCGCGCCAGGCCTTTATACCGTAAGCGCTGAGATGCCAGGCTTCGAGAAGATTGTGCGTACGGGAATCCGGGTGGAAATCAACGATAACGCCACAGCGAATCTCACGCTCAAGATCGCAGGCTCGGTCCAGACTGTACAAGTCGGGGCACAAACACCAACCCTTGATACGCAAGACGCTACTACCGGCCAGGTGATCAATCGCAAATTCATTAATGACCTTCCGTTGATCGACCGGTATGTCATGGACCTCACTTTCCTGACGCCAGGAGTTACCGAGATTGACGACCAGTGTGGCGTGGGATGCACAGGCACCAACTTCATCTCCAATGGAACTCGCGGATCTACTGCGGACATCCTGATGGATGGGGCTTCGATCACCAATTTCGAGCCCAATGGAGGGGTCACTCAAGCGACATACACTCCGTCCGCCGAAGCGGTGGAGGAATTCAAGGTTCAACAATCGAACTTCAGCGCTGAGTTTGGCTTTTCCGGAGCGTCGGTGGTCAACATGGTGACACGCTCCGGTTCAAACTCGTTCCACGGCAGCGGGTACGACTTTATTCGCGATCAGAAGTTTGACGCCAACAACTGGTTCAATAATTTCTACGGAATTCCAATTGCTCCTTTGCGCCGTAACAACTATGGGGGAACGATCGGCGGACCGATTTTCAAGAACAAGACTTTTTTCTTCTTTGACTATGACGGCACACGTGAAACGACGATGAGTACAAGTCAAGCTGGTGTTCCCAGCATGGCAGAGCGCTCGGGAGATTTTGGGGAAGTATGCGCAGCGCAGGGCGGTGCATTTGATTCAACCGGACTTTGCACTGTTGCTCAAGGACAAATGTGGGATCCTTATTCCGGGGTTTATGATCCAAACGTCGGCGGTGCTGTACGCAACACCTTTATCCCCTACAACAATCTGGCCAACTATGCCAGCCCAGGCAATCCAAATCTGGATGGGACACCGTATCAGCTATCCGGAGAAGCTGGTGATCTTATCGATCCAGTCGCACAAAAGATGATGAGCTACTTTCCCGAGCCTAACATCTCAGGCGACAACATCTATGATAACTGGATTGGTTCTGGACCGAATCACAATTACAACGATCAATTTGACATCAAGATTGATCACCGATTCAGGGCTAGCAATCTTTTGAGTGCGAAGTATTCGCAAAACTGGAATCACAACGCTCCTTATAACTGCTTCAAGAACTTCACAGATCCATGCGCCGGTGGGCCAAACACGAGCCATGCCCATCTGTTCACAATCACTGACACGCACACCTTTAGCCCAACTTTGCTGCTGAATTCGACGCTGGGTTTCACGCGTGGCTCCTTGCTGATTTTTGCCTACAGTGGCGCGGGTGGAGTTACCGACCCGCTTGGAACTCTTGGATTTCCCGCCTATCTCGGCTCGGGTGGATGGGTCGGTGTGCCTGCAATGTATATTGGCGGCGGATATTTCTCAGCAGGTTCGACAAATATAGGCACTGACCCGTACGGAAATTACAAGCAGGGGCAGGATACAGGTCAGCTTACGTTTACGCTCAGCAAGCAACTCGGTCCGCAAGAGTTAAAGTTTGGATTCGAAGGGCGCCTGCATCAACAAAATTACATTCAGACCAACGCCCCCGAGGGCACGTTCAGTTTCGATGAACACGGCTCCTCACAGTGTCCTAACGATGTCTCAACCTGTGGTGGAGATGGGATGGCCAGCTTCATGATGGGCAACACCGGAGGTGGATACTATGAGATCCAGTTCCAGCCTGCCACTCAGAACTATCAGTTCGCGGGATTCGTCCAGGATAACTGGAAGGTGAATCCTAAACTAACACTGAACATCGGTCTGCGTTATGACGTGTCCCTGCCAAGGACAGATCGCCATAATCGCCAGAACTGGTTCGATCCGAAAATAGGTTCGCCTCTCCAGGTACCCGACCTTGGCCCTCTTCGAGGAGGAGAAGTTTTCGCAAGCTCTCATCAGCGCACGATCACAGATACAGATTGGAAAGACGTCCAGCCACGCTTTGGTTTTGCCTATCAGCTCAGCCCTCTATCGGTGGTTCGTGGTGGATACGGCATCTACTATTCACAAACCAGGTCTGGTGCAAATGGTGTTGGGAGCTACGGCACACAGGGATTCAATCAGAGCACGAATATGGTTACGACCTATCTCAACGATGGAGCGACGCCGTATCTGCGCCTGGGGAACCCGTATCCAAATGGGCTGATTCAGCCTGCGGGGAGCACCCTGGGGCTCATGAATGATGTAGGGTTCGGAGCTATCGGCCCGATCCGTTCGGTGATTAACACTCCGTATGAACAGAGCTGGAGTTTTGGCTTCGAGCACCAGTGGCCCTGGAATGTTTTGATGAATCTCGAGTACATCGGGAAGAAGGGTACTCATCTTTACTTTGGCGGAGCCAACCAACTGAATATTCTGGGGCCTGAAATTGAGACGTATTCAGCCGATCAAATCGCAGCTTTGAATACCTATGTGGACAACCCGTTCTACGGGATCATTACCGATCCAAACAGCCCTCTCTCAAGTTCGCAGGTGCAGCAAGCTCAGTTGGAAGTTCCCTATCCGCAGTTTACTTATGTCACATCCGATGTCCCACCCATTGCCAACTCCATCTATCACGGTCTTCAAGTGACCATCGAAAAGAACTATTCAAACGGTCTCCAGCTGCTTGTGAGCTATGTGTGGTCAAAATCGATTGATGACTCTTCAGTGGATGACGACAACGTGACTTGGCTGGGAAGTTTCTTAAGTCTGCAGGATCCGAACAAGCCAGGGCTGGAACGAAGTCTCTCGACCTTCGACATACCCCATGTTTTCCAATTCAGTTACACCTATGATCTGCCGGTAGGTCGAGGTAAAGCATTTTTGAGTAACATGCCGCGCGTGCTGGATGCCGTGATAGGAGGCTGGAAAACCAATGGAGTATGGCGTGAGTCTGCTGGCCGTCCGCTCGCTATGTCAACCTATGACGGAACATCGCTGCCGACCTACGGCAGTCAACGCCCCAACCTGGTAGGACAACCAAGGCGCAATCACGGGCATGACTGGATCAACAACTACTTCAGCAATCCAGAAGTCTTCCAACTGCCACCGTTGTACGCTCTCGGCAACACACCTCGAACGATTGGCAGTGTTCGAACGCCCTCCGTTTTCAGCGCAAATCTGTCAGTTGAGAAGCAGTTCAGCCTGGAAAGTCTCCGCAAGGATCTGCGGCTTGAACTGCGACTGGAAGCACAGAATGCCTTCAACCACCCTGTGTTTGGAACCCCCGACACAGCAGTGGATGATCCAAGTTTCGGAGTTATCAGCTATACCGCCAATGCGCCGCGACAAGTGCAGCTGGGGTTAAAAGCCTACTTCTAAGCTGCTTCTTTGAGCCGCCACGATGTTAGCTGCTTGTACGCCACAGCATCGTTGCCGATGTGTCATGCAGGCCATGGTATAAAGGTGTGCTTTATTGCATTGCTGAGAGCAAAGCCTTTTCTCCAGTGGGCAAACCGTGGATGATGGAAGCATAATCGTGTTGACGCATGCGTAACTCTTCCTGATCGCTCCTGCTCGCCAACAACTGTTCGAGGCTGTTCTGTTTCCCTCGAGATCCAAACATCTCTTGCATCGAGATGCATTGGTCAATCGGGTTTCCGTTGAAGAGACCGAGGGCATTCACATCCTCAATCGTCCAGATAGGAAATACTTCGAAAGGGAATACCGACCCTGAGCGCTCGCGTTCCATATCCAAAGCCACGTTCCGCAAATCCGGATTCGCCTGCTCCACAAGTTCTGGTAGCCGATAGCTGTTTCGCAGCGCCACGCACGGTACGAGCCCACAGACTGCTTTCCCCAGACTGTTCGAAATACGATTATCGGTCACCATCAGATCACTGGCCAGAAGGGCCTCATCGTAATCGCCTGTCTTCAAGTTACAAAGGTTGATTATGCGTAGCCAGGAAACCGAGGATGGTCGTAGTAATGAATTGCCATTTACCGAAACAACGACCACCGGCCGTCCCAGGTGCGATAAGTAGCATTCGAACACTCTGGTGAGATACGCGTAGTTCGGAAGTTGATGGCGACGGCAGAACTCCGCAGCCCAGGTGGGTACAGAGTGGAAGACCAGCAACTCTTCGTTATTGTGTAAAAACTGACTTCGAATCTGCGAGCGCCTGGCCTTAGTCAAAGCGGCTGGTACTTCCATGCTGCGGAACGAAAAGCCTGGATTCGCCGACACAGGGCTTTGCAGGGGGCACGGCAGAAGAACCTTCATCCGCGGCGGCAATGACGGAATATGCGACCTGAATAACTCGAGATGCGGAGGGCCGAATGATAATGTCAAAGGTCCTCGCGCCATTCCCAAATGATCCAGGGTGAATAGATGAGCGTCGAGACTTTCCAGTGCCTTCCAATTCTCGTCTTCCACGAGGCTTCGCCCGCGCCGGGATAGGAAGAGCAGCGGATAATCCGCGAAGATAACTGCAGAGGGATGAAAGTCCCGCAGCAGGGTGCGCCATCTCACTCCAGTCTCGGCCGCATCGTCGGAGAACTCATCCAATTTTCCGGGAAATGACTCTGCGATAAATTGTGCCGGGAAAGATTCCGCGAAATACCGAACCTTGTGACCGGATTGCGCCAATTGGCGCCCCATCTGCATCGCGGTAATTGCTTCACCAGATCCAAAAGAGTTGGGCGCGACAAACAGAATTTTCATGCCGCCGCGATCTGGATGAAGCACTCCGTTGCAGGGGCGTTGACCCCAACGGCTGGCGTGCCAATAGGTTTGTCTAGACAAAGCATCTGAAGAATCCTAGCACTGTTCCTGCTTCGCCGTTGTTTGCTTTCGCCGCAATTCCTATACGGTCACTCAGAACAACGCACTCGCCATCTCTTTCTTACGCAGCACGCAATTTTCTACTACGAGAGCGTCGAGACCGGTTGTCAGGAAAAGCCCGAGGGCGTCTTCCAGCGAATGAACAATCGGCTTCCCCATGACATTCAGACTGGTGTTCAATACCAGAGGAACTCCGGTCTTCTGATTGAATGCGCTGATTAGGTCGTAAAAAAGCGGGTTCCACTCGTGGCGCACCGATTGCAGGCGGCCAGTCCCGTCCACATGAACCACCGCTGGTACGATTCGCATTTTCTCCGGACGGAACCGAAGTGTTCTCTCCATATAGCGTGACGTCTGATAGTTTTCGAAGTACTCTGCTCCATACTCATCGAGTACAGAAGGAGCAAAGGGCCGGAACTCCTCGCGAAACTTGACGATTGAATTCAGCCGATCTTTCATTTCCTCCCGGCGCGCATCTGCCAGGATCGAACGATTCCCCAAAGCTCGCGGTCCAAATTCAGCTTGGCCTTGAATCCAACCGACGATAAGGCCCTCGATCAGCATGTCGGATACTTCGTTGAGCAGATCCGTTCGAGTCCGTTCGATATCGCGAAGACCAGCAAAGCTCTTGAGATTCTGTAGAGCGGTTGGCGACATCGTAGACCCAAGGTAAGCAGAGGCCGCACCAGCGGGCAAGGTGACGCCCGGATGATCTTCAACGAACGCCAGCATCGCCGCGCCGAGAGCGCAGCCGTCATCGGCGGGAGCTGAAGGCACATGCAGGTGGCGAAAGGGTGTCCGCTCGAGTATGCGGCCGTTGTAAGACGAATTGAGTGCGCAGCCGCCACAGAGCGCGAGATTCTCGCTTGGCGCCGCTTCGTGGAGGCCCAGTAGCAGCTCTGTAGACCAATCTTCAAAGACATGCTGACCGGTAGCCGCAAGATCAGCAACTTTCTCAGCCGCCTGGCCCGGCTGCCTGCCAATCCTCTTCAAGTCGTCTAGTTTGATTCTTAGCTCGTGGTCGGAGCATGCTACCTTAAGGCCCAAGTCGCTTACGCGAAGCATGGGATGCAGAATCTTCTCAATACTCGGGTCGAAGTGGCCGTAGGCGGCAAGCCCCATCACCTTCCACTCCTCTCCGAGAATTGGATCGAAGCCGCACGCGGCGCAGATGCGGGCATAGAAGTGGCCCAGGCTCACCTGCTGTCGTAGTTCGGCATCGGAATCCCATGATTGTCCCGGGAGTATCTCCAGACGTCCTTCGTTGAAAAGGAATAGACTGGTCGATCGATTTTCGCCGTACCCGTCCACTACCGCTACGCAACACTCATCGAATTGAGATGTGTATGCTGCGTGGGCAGCGTGAGACATGTGATGGTCGTAGCGCCTGATGATTGCTGCATTTGGAATGCGACGTGACGACTTGAGATTGATGCCGGCCTGACTCAGGTTATTCCGAGATCCGATTAACATCAGGTCAGACTCCGGCAACGGCCACGCGAACTCATTCATGTGTTGAGACATGAATGTGGCGGAGACCGGATCGACAAAAGATGCGAAGGATGCCATGCTCAAATTTCGCAGCATCTGATCGCTCCAGCTAACGGCCACGATCAATTCAGCATCCGGTTCGCAAAACTGCTCGATCAGACGCGGAGTGCGAATGAGGTCATCCGGCGCACAGTTATAAGCTCTCTTGTTTTGTAGATAACGTTCAGTGCCCTCTACAAATAACGGCAAACCCTCAGGGCTGAGGATAGCAATCGCCGGATCGTGCAGGCTGGCTGCTAGTCCTACGTAATATCGTCGCCGTTCCTGTGTCACGTCGAAGTCCTCGCGGAAGACTCGAAAAAGAATACCATTGATCGAAATAGATCAGATAAACTCTGGTGAATCGACGTCCGAGCCGAGTCATGAGGCTACCACAGCTTGAAAGCGCAAGGCGCAGTGAGTATGCATAAATGAAGGTTCTCTTCGTAACTCCGGTGGAACAAGGCTCGGGAGAGACGATCACGTGTTTGCATCTTGCAGAAGGTCTCAGAGATAAAGGTCATGACGTCCTGTTCCTCGCGTCGGCCTTTGCTGCTGGATTTCTTCGTAGTCAATTTCCCACTCAGATACGCGATCTCGGGCACGATGGCAGTGCGAATCGAAGCATGTGGGATTCTGTGCTCGCGGAGTTTCGTCCCGATGTTGTGGTATTCGCGGATTATCCACTTCTCTTTTTTGAGGCAGGCGCGGCGCCACTTGCTCTCGAGCCCGGTTGGTGCGAGAGTCTGGAATCGCTGCCGGCATCTCTTGTTACCCTTGACCACTTTGGTTTTGCCCAAAAAGAGATGGGTATGTATTTCGGTCCATCGCATCTTAGCTTCCACTATCAGAAGTTCCCGGCAATTCCTCGCCGGATGAACATCTTGCTTCCTTGCCCGATGCACGAACCTGGACCCGTGAGTGGAAGGCGAGGCTATCCTTTTCGCTACTGGAACCTGCCGTTCGAACAATCTGAATTTTCTCGCAGCGAGGTGCGATCGCGTTATCTCGATAATGAAGACGACTTTCTCGTCTTTCACACTGTGCCTAACTGGGCCTGCGGCCAGGCTGAAAGAATGGGCCTGTTCCTATACAGGCACCTTGGAAAGGTTCTCGACTATTATCTGCGTGATTTGCCACGGCCCGTCACAGTCGTCTCGGTGAATAATGGCAGTCTCCTTCAGGCGCCGAGCGAAAGTGGCATCAGAATTGTGAATTTGAAACCCGTCTCCAGGGTGGAATTCGAAGGTTTCCTTCTCCACTCCGACCTGGTATTGACGGAGAATAGTGTCTCGATCGCTATGGGCAAGGCTATTTGCTTTGTGCGCCCATGCGCTGTGATGCGGAATAGCTTTACTTTTCGCGAAGCAGTTGATCGCTCCGACGGACCGATTCGTGACCTTGTATTGCAAATGGAACACGAAAGAATGGGAGCTATTTTTCCGTTCAACGTCTATCCGATCGGAATGGTTCATGAATTAGAACAAATCATTCTCTATCGCGATAATTCTCTGACTGCTGCCTTTCGGCCGTTAGAGATTTTTGGTGGTACTGAGACGAAGCGTCAACTCTACAACCTATTGACCGATGATCGAGAGCGCGAAGCCCTCAAGACCGCGCAGTTGGAGTACGTACGCCGGCTGCTTCAGATCGGCGATGGGGCTGATGTGCTTCAAGAGATCGTCGACAATGAGAGAGCGTCGGATTTGTGAAACGAAAGAGAACAGGTACGGAAAAGACAGTTCCGAGTGAATGCGGCATCACATACTGGCCCATCCCGGAGACAGTTGAAGCGAATAGTCGCTGTCAGGAGGCTAATTGGGAAACACTCTGAGGCAGTTAATGGCGAAGCTCGCCGTGGACCCAGACGCACTGGGAGGCTTTCTTCGCGACCCTGAGACGACAATGGCGGAATCCCGGATTGAGGAGGGCGATCGTGACTTGATCAGAAATTCGCAACTGGAAGCGTTATTCGACCGCCTCTCGATTGATCTCTGGTCAGGTCACGACGTTGCACCCGAAACTGTGGCTTTTGCAGCCTCAAACTCCAGCGGTAATACTTTGTCAGAGGGTGCACCCAAAGGGTCTCTTGTAGTGGTAGGCACAGGCATCCGTTCGCTCGGCCAGTTGACGGTCGAATCTATCGCTCACATCAAGTATGCGGATAGGGTTCACTATCTGGTAGCTGAACCAATTGCAGTCGAGGTGATCCGTTTGCTCAACCCAGCCGGTTCACGGTCGCTGGCTGACTTATATGAGGATGGTAAGCCGAGACGTTCCACTTACCAGCAGATGGTTGATCGCATCCTGGAAAGCATGCGGTCCGGGCTGAGGACGTGCGCTGTGTTTTATGGCCATCCGGGTGTGTTTGTGGACCCCTCACACGCGGCGATCCGCACGGCTCGGGCTGAGGGGTTTCGAGCGGAGATGCTACCTGGAATATCTGCTGAGGATTGTATGTTCGCCGACCTGGGTATTGATCCGGCAACGGCGGGCTGCCAATCCTACGAAGCGACGGACTTTCTAGTGAATAGGCGGCAGTTCGACCCAACGAGCCATGTCGTGATCTGGCAGGCAGGAGTTTTGGGCGATCGAACCTTCAGCATTCGAGTGAGTAAGTCCAGCGCATTGGACCTCTTGGTCGCTCGCCTGTTGGAAACTTATCCGCCGGAACATCAGGTATGTATCTACCAGGCCGCCACTGTGCCTGGCTGTCTCGCAGGTATTCGGTGGAGTGAACTAGGTCAGCTTGATAAGTCCAAATTATCGATCATATCGACGCTCTATCTTCCACCCGCGAGGCCGCCCCGAATCGATTTGGATCTCTACTTCGCATTAAGTGGCCTTGGGCCACCGGTGGAGTGATTATCGAGCACCCTCGGGTCTCTCTTTGCGTCGAGCTTCTCGTGAGGCCCAGGCGCACCACAAGCGATCAGTCCGTGCGGCGTAACTAGTGTCGATTCAACCACATCAAAATTGGATAAGTCAGCGCCGGGGAAAACCACGACACGCCGGAGCAGGTTTCCATCGCGTACCACTGCGCCGTCGCAGATTACTGCCTCATCCAGCTTGATCTTCTCGTCAACGATTGCGGTTGCGCCAACAAGGTTGTTCTTCTGCTGACGAGCCAGCCATTCCAGATTGCACTGCAGCAGATCTTCTGGAAGTGTAATGTTACTGTCCCACTCAATGATTTCTTCAGCAAATAGTTTGTTCTGCCCCTGCACGAACAGTTCAAGAGAAACTGTAAGTTCATATTCGTCGCGTAACGCGGTACGCGGTGTTCTTGCAACCGCGTCAAATACTTCTGGAGTAAGAGCGTAAAACCCGCACCCTTTGAGGTCCGTTGTCGGACGAGCGGGCTTCTCGATAATGCTCACAACCCGACGATCCGACGCAATCTCAACCGCGCAGGCCTCTCGAATAAGTGCCACGGAAGATTCACGCTTGGTTGCAATGCACGACTCGCCTCGTTGAAGATACCGAACCATGACATGTGGATCTGAAGCGACGAAGTAGTAGTCGCCCAACAGAAGAAGGAAGGGACAATCTACGTGCTTGCGGATCGAGGCCAGCGCGTGCGCGCTCCCGAGTGGATGAGCCTGCCGTATGTACTGAAGGTCCATGCCATAGCGTTCACCGGTTCCGAGAGCCAGCTCGACCTGATCGGCGTGGTGCCCGATGATAACGAAGACCCGGCGCACACCTAATGAGTGAAGCAGGCGAAGATGGTGTGCGATTACCGGTTCATTTGCTACGGGGAGCAAAGTCTTAACATACTCGACACCCAATGCACCAAGGCGACGCCCCATGCCCGCAGCCAGAACTACCCCGACTATCGCGTCCCCAGCCACGGCGTTGAACACTCCAGTAGAGATCTATTCGGAACTTCGACCGTAACTCTGAGTATCAGTAAGCGCCAAAACGAGTGCATACTCCACCTCAATCCTCGTTGAGGATCGGTTGGCATCGGAAAACAATGTAAGTCTCAGCGATTTTTTACTTGTGCGAGTCGATTCCCGATGGCGTGATCTAACTGCTTGAGCTGGGTAAGTCTGGACTCGTGATAAACAGCTTCCGCCTGAATCACACGTTGCACTAATTCGAGAGATCCGACATCGGCGATGGTTTCAAAGATGGAGGATAAATCAAAGTTGTCACGAAGAGTCGTCATGAGTAACCCCTTTGTTCGCCAGCTAAGCTGAGCGTGGTTGCGATGGTATCAAATAAGATCTAAACAAAATACCAAAATCCTGTTAACTCAGCGTTTTGGTGGCGACGATACTTGCAGAAACGACGAAGTCTAAATAAATGAAGGACATGTGTTGTGAGTTAGTCTTTTCATTTCTACCGTACAAACAACATGAAATGCGTCCCATGCAACTAGGCAGGATCGTCTAAAGAGGTTTCCCGCTCATCACCAGGGCGGCGGCACTGCGCAGACGCGCCTGGTTGAATCCGTGGGCCGGGCGAAGCTTCGGGACAGTCACCAACGGATAGTTAGCTATCTCGGCTTCCACGATGGGTCCGGCGAGATCCCAAAGCGTGGTGATATCACCAACCACCACAATTTCAGTTGGCGCGAGGGCAACGGCGATCATGTGCATTCCTCGAGCCAGCCCCTTGCACATCTTTTCAAAGGCTTCTTGGGCAACCTGGTCTTTAGCCTTGACCAGTTGCAGCAGAGCGTCGATAGATGGCAGCGTCTTCTTCGAAGCTTCGGTGTAATAGCGCATTCCGGCGCGGTTGGAAGCTATCGTCTCCCAGCAGCCCCGGCTTCCGCATCCACAGCATCGCCCGTCAGGTTCAATCTGCACATGACCGAATTCACCAGCAGCGCCCCCTTCGCCACGCAGGAGCCTACCGTTCACAAAAATCCCTGTGCCAATGCCTTCCGATACGTTCACGACGACCAGATCGTGAAGGCCGTCACTGAATCCATACCAGACCTCGGAGAGCGCGCATGCATTTGCCACATTGTCCACAACTACCGGCAGGTTTGTTGCCTTTTCAACGCGAGCTTTAAGTCTTCCAATAGGCCAGTTAACGTTAGGCGCAAAGAGGAATTTATCGAGTTGGGCGTCCAGGCGCCCGGGCAGAGTGATACCTATCCCCTCGAAGGATCGATCGCTGTGAGCAGCCAGCGTTTTGCGGATCGCCTCAAGAATGACGCCGATGACCTTGCCGGGATCTTCAGGAAGAGAAATCTGTTCCTGCCAAAGAATCGAACCGCCAAGATCAGTCACAGCAAGCGTCGATTGAGAAGGGTGGATATCAAGAGCAAGCACCCCGCGCTTGCCATTGAGATTGAGTATGGTGGGCTTTCTGCCTCGGGGAATTTGGGTAAGAGGGCCTTCGACTATCCACTGCTCTCGTAGTAGTTCCTCAACAATGAGAGAGATTGTGCTTCGTTGGAGACCAGAGGTACGTGCCAGGTCTGCACGGGAGATCGGCTGTTTGACGCGAATGTGGTTGAAGATGAGATTCCGATTGATCTCTCGGGCGATTCGATTGGACGCGATCATCTGATGGTTCATGAAGAAACGCGCTGGCATTGCAAATCCTCTCTATTTGCGCAGATAGCCCAAGTAGGAGAACGAACAATTGAGCCGACTACGGAAAAATTGAAACGACGGGGAACGGAAGACAGATTCTATCAGTTGAATCGATTTACTCAACATTGAAATCGAATCGGCTGCTCCTTTTACGGGCGGACAAATCCTCCTTCAGTTCCTCCTTTCGCGCCGCGGACCCGCGCTCGAAGTGGCTGACTCAGGGCTCGCGGGATCCCATGAAGTTGTCCGTCGCATCTCTAAGGTAGAAGACGGAGAATCATGAGGCTTAGGTTTCAATGCATCTGATAATTCACGGCTGAATGCGCCCCGAAACAACTCAAACGCGCGGAGCCCAGCCGTGTTCATATTCTCGCCCCCACATCTTCATCGCTTCAGAATCGTTTTTGACCTTGCCGTCCGCTGTATCGAGCTCGAGCCTCCGATTAACTTCCCATGAGACATTCGAAAGCTGCAGCATAGTGACAGCGACATTTCCAACTGCGATGGGTGCATTGAGCTTGGCTCCAGTGCGAATGCCGGCGATGAAATTGGCGAAGTGGGCGTCCGTCATGGAGTCACGGCCAGTGAGGTCAGAGGAAGAGGTTGCACTCCCTACCTTGAACTCGTCTGTCTTTTTACCTTTCAGATCGTAGATTTCATAGCCATCTCGATCGACGAGAACAGAGCCTGTCGTACCCATGATCGCCGAGCCGCGATCGCGTCCGTAAAGCTTCATGCCCTCGCAGCATTTGCCTTCCCACGAAATCATTTTGTCTTCGTAATTGAATGTGGTCAGGAGGGTGTCGTAGAACTGCCAGTCGTCCTTGAAGTGGTATCTGCCGCCCGATGACGCGACGCTATGGGGAAAGTTGACTCCAAGTGCCCAACGGCAAACGTCGATCTCGTGCGTACCGTTGTTCAGTGTTTCGCCAGTACCCCAGACCCGAAACCAATGCCAGTTGTATGGCTGCACGTTGTCTTTGTATGCCTGGCGCGGCGCGGGGCCCTGCCAGAGATCCCAATCAAGCTGCGACGGTACAGGAGCCTCTTTCCCGGTGCCGATAGACTTCCTCACGTTGCTGTACCAGGCCTTGGCGTAATAAGCGCGCCCAATCAGCCCATTGTGAATCTTGTCGACAATCTCGATTGTGTGGGGAGAGGAGCGCTGTTGAGTTCCCATCTGCACGAGCTTGCCGTACTTCTTCTGAGCCTGCACGAGCATCGCGCCCTCGGCGGGATTGTGACTGCAAGGCTTCTCTACATAAACATGCTTGCCGGCCTGAAGACCGAGAATGGCCATCGGCGCATGCCAGTGATCCGGCGTGGCGATGGTGATGGCATCGACATCCTTCTCCTTCAGAATGTTCCTGAAGTCCTTATCCGTCGTGGGTGCAGCACCCATCTCGCGCTCGGTCTCTGTAGCAAACTTCTTCAGAATATTGCTGTCGACATCGCAGACATGGGAAATTCGCGCATTAGCCTTGTTGGCTTTAAGCGATGACAGATGCGCATAAGCGCGCCCATTAAGGCCGATGACTGCGAAGTTGAGGCGATCATTGGAGCCCATGATCTGGCCATAACTCTTCGCCGAGGCGCTGAGCGCGAAGCCAGTTGTTCCTACTGCAAGAGCATCGATGAATTCTCTTCGTGTAACCAATGTTGCCTCCGCTTTGTTACTGAGTTGCTTTCTGCCGGCGATCGTTGGCGCCGTCTGGTTCATTACCTAAGCCGTCTCGAGCGCTTTCTTCATGCCTGCCCAGCTGATCCGCGTCGAGGCTTCCGGGGTACCGCCACCATGCCAATGTGTTTCGAGACTGACTGCGTCGTGAAAACCGGACTGTTTAAGCGCCTTGAATTGTGA